>Ga0100402_1001923_pt1 | contig 23716 bp, 18 predicted proteins | sample CryGeyme20150102_FD_80419 | JGI IMG/M metagenome (GOLD analysis project Ga0100402, IMG submission 80419) | Groundwater microbial communities from Crystal Geyser aquifers in Utah, USA - Crystal Geyser metaG 2015-0102 | ecosystem: Environmental > Aquatic > Deep subsurface > Groundwater | place...
AAGATCTGACAATTGTGTTTGCCGAAATCAATACATTTAATGCTCTTTTTTTGATTATCGAAATGCTGCAGCTGTTTGATATTTAAAGTTTAAGTGCTATTTTGATGTTTCAATAAATAGATACGTCGAAAATTCTTCAGAGGAATATAAATACAGCTGTCTTTCTTTTTAATCATGTGTTCCAAACAAAACCAAGAGCACAGTTAATCAATAAAATAATGGAAAATAAGAAATGCTCACCAATCTGTTAAAAATGGCTTTTCTTACTGAGTTAACTAGGGTTTTCCACAACTGCTTGAGAAAGTGAAATTTTAACCTTAAAAAGCTCTGGAAATTCCTGCTTTAATCACTCCTTTTACAATCCCTAAATATAATAAATTGAAAATCTAACAGGAAAATGCAATTTTTTAACAAACAAAGCACCCCACATTCTCCCAGTAACAAGCTAGGGCACAGTAAAACTATGTCCAGGTTGTCTCCCATATCTAAAACATCTTTTAAGGCTTTCCCAAAATCTTCACTGATTTACTCGACGGAGCTCTCACGAAAAGCAAACTAGGTGATTAAAAATCCAACAACAGCCATCAAATGGTCGCCCTCTTCAAAACAAAAGCTGAAAATTTCGACACACTTTTGCTATAATATCCATTCATCTCAGACCGATGCTGGCGAATCTCTGAGAAAAAACAAAGCCAAACTGCTTAAGCTGAAGTAGTCTTCCCTTCTTGAGCCACCTTAAATTGATTCAACCTTCTTTAAACCTCTTATTAAAAAGTTCAACGTCCCGAAGTTTCTTAGCAAAAGGAAATAAGAAAAAGCAAACAAGAGTGCCTAGATCAACCCTATCAACAAGGAAAAGAAAGTCATCATTAAACTTTCTCCTAATCCTTCTCAAAATTAAGGCGATCCGAAAAAGATTAGAACAAGTTAGACGAAATCCAGTCACAAATGGTTGATGATGAACATCAAAGGTAGAAAGTAATTATTCCAAACAATAAAATTCCTCGATGAAGGCAGCTACGGAAAGGTCTTTTTGGTGAGACATACAATCACCAACATGATTTTTTGCCTGAAAATGATCTAAAAAGCTGAGCTGACTGATGAACATATCCAGCAACTGACCAGATAAATCATCATTCAATCCTTTGTCAATCATCCTCACATCGTAAACCTCTACGGCTTCAGCTCAGATAGTCAATTTATATATCTCCTGATGGAACCTTGTCTCGGAGGCAATCTTTACTAAAAAATAAAATAAAACCCTCTTCCTTAAAAAAATGCTAAAAAGCATCTGAAAGAAGTGTGTATAGCTCTGGAATATCTTCACAGATTCGATATTATCCACAGAGACATAAAGCCGGAAAATATTCTTCTTCACGAAAATACTGCTAAAATATGTGACTTCGGATGGGCAGTTCACTCTCCACTTCTCCGTTCCACAAAATGTGGAACTCCCATCTATACATGTCCTGAAATTGTCAAGGAGGAATCATATCATACCAAAATAGATATATGGTGTGTGGGAGTCCTGACTTATGAGTTACTTTATGCAGCAGCGCCCTTTCAAATCAAGACCTACAGTGACTTTGCTAAGATTGTTTATGAACAAATTTCATTTCCAAGCGAGATAAAGGTTAGCAAAGTAGCCAAAGACTTCATGAGCAGATGCATGGCAAAAGAAGTAAACTAGAGGATGTCAATCCGACAGACTTTGGAGCATCCATTTTTCAGTCTGAAGTGACTGTGATTCTCCTACTATTGTTATTTTGATAAGAGCCTTTTAAATCAAATGAGAGATATACACAACATCATTTATTTCATTATCATATTTTAGGTCAGAGTTGACAACACATGGAAAAAGATGAAGATATGGACATCAAAAAAATCGATTCCTTCCTCATCATTATTGATCGCAATACCTCTCGAAAAGGATCATGCTCTTCCTCCTGGATTAGCTTGGATGGCGTTCACAATTCGTCTATCCTAGAAAGATCGCCCGACAACGTCCTTGACTCCTTCGGACCCTCCACTCCTCTCAGTTCGCCTTCTCTCAATTCGCTCTCACCTGAGAAAACCTAGCGCTTCAAGAAGAAAAATAATCTGAAGGAGACCATCCTGAAATGTGAGGAAACAAGGTCAAGGTGTCAAAATATCCTGAAGAAAAAGCCTTCATCCATTCCCAAAAACCGTGCTCATTCTAATGATAAGGTTGAGAGTCAGAAACTCAGCAAAAAGGGGGTCCGTTATTTGAACTACTTGGAGAGAATGGGAAAACAATAATAAAGGAAATTGAGACACAAGACAAATCAATAGGAAACTGAAATAAAGCCATCAAACAGCTTGCCTCAACTGCGAGTTCAGCCCATGTTGCTGACAGTTTTAAACAAGAATAGCTGCTTTAACTTCCGACTCCTAAAATCAGTGAGCCGCCACCCAAAAAGTGAACTATATCTTGGACAGTAACATTTACCTTATTCAGATAGCTGAACACTAAAATACTTTATAGCATAAAAATATTTGATAAATTCCAGTTCTAAATCAGAGATATCAATCGACTTACAAAATAGCTTAAAAAACAAATGTTTCTCAATCACCCTAACATCATCAAACTACATTAGGTTCTTACCGATCGATCCCGTCTCTATGCCCTTTTCGAGCCGGGCATGATTCATGATATGGCATCTAAGCTCAAATAAACCGGACCAATGCCAGAGAAGGAGGTTAGGAGTATTCTCAAGCAGCTCTGCAATTCTCTTGAATATCTCCACAAATCTGACGTCCTGCATCTTTAACTTCGGCTTGAGAACATCTATCTGGAATAAGTAAGTCATTATTAATAAAGAATGTTGTCAAGTTGGCAGGATTCGAACACTCAATGTACCTCCCTCTCCTGAGAAAGTAAAAGTTACCTAACAGCAATCAATAAGTCAAAGAAATCCCTGATCACTGTTCACATGTCCTCGACACCAAGAAAGATATCTGGGATGTTGGAATCTTGACCTACGAGCTGATGTTCGGTAAGCTGCCAATTTTCATTCACACCCAAGATCTATGTGAGGTATTAATGTTGTAAGTCAGGGAACAGGCATTTACTATCCTGAAGAGGTGACCTATTCTAGTCAACTGAAATAGTTCATTGATGGGTGTCTACAACAAAATCCATCCAAGAGGTTTTCAATGAGGTAGATGAACTAGCATACTTTTTTAAAAGGTGTAGACAAATATCGTTGGACGACCTTCTGATTATATTCATCTTTTACTTCTTATTACTATCATCATTAAAAATACACATCAAATAAGGTTGATTGTCATCAACTCAGGAATAACATTTCCAAAGTCATCCAACTCTCTAACAACTGAGTATTAGTACTGACTTCCTCTTTTGGCATTTGTTTGCTCAATGAAACGGATAAATCCTTAAGGTTCTTTGGCGTCTGAAAATTTTTTGAATGTGACGTGCCTGGGTCGATAATTGACCTCATGTTATGAGAGAGAAGTGCAACATACTATCATTACGACGAGTGTCATCACAAATATTAGAACAAGCAGGTAGATGAAACAGGCCAAAAAGATAGGATCTTCAAAAGGTTTGTAGGACGCCAAAAACTGACTGTTATCTTTTTAGGTGTCCATCAAGCTACGAATCAGGACCAAAATCAAGGGTACAACAGACAGATAGATGACGATGTAGAAGAGAGAGAGGTTAGTGGCTCGAGAGGTAGTATCCTTGAAGATGGGAATCAAAGCAGCATAGGCCAACAGGATACCAGTCACATTGGCAATTCTGTAGCTGAGAGGGTTAGTAAAGCTATCTTGATCTTTGCCGTTTTCCTGAAGAAAGATGAACATGCTGATTGCTGCAAGGATGACTAAAGGCCAGCATATCTGGATAAGATATATAACCCAGTACTTATAGATAGGGACCTCAATATGTAAGTGATGCCAGTCTAAAGGCTAAAATAAAGGTTTGCCTTTTCTGGTGTCATCCATAAGCATCTAGTTGTACTACTCCTGAATAGATCTGACTTAAGGATCAACAATGTCCTTATTTCTAGGTTCAAGGCCCAAATTCCAGTACGGACTATCATTGCGTCTGGTTGAGTTGATGAGAGACTATCTATAGTAGGGAAAAGAAGCTAAATTATTAGTGGCAACTCGAAAGTCCCCACTCTCAATTTGCCTCAAAAAGTGAACTTTAGTCATTCGGTTCATGATGAGATCCTGACTACCCTCAGGATATTGGCACAACTTATTGAATGAAACGTACGGATCGTTGGGCTAGATGTAATCTTCAAGGTCGAGACAGAGGAAGTTGATCTATAACTAGTTGAAGCCACCCTTTTTTTTTATGCGATAGCCTCCACCTAATTTGGGGCTTGATGATTCTCTTCCATTTCTTAAGGCCAGTTATTCTTCGTTGATTCGAACATTGAGAGGGTACCTGACCTTCAGGTCAAGAAAAGTCACCACGATCTTTAAGTAATTTTCGTTGAAAGGAGTGAAGAATTGTTTGTAGCTACTTTGAATTTCAGCTTAGAATATTTTTCTAATCGAATATCTCATCGTAGCTGTTTTTTCTTTGAACTCATAAACAATATCATTTTATCCTTATTTTATATGTCCTTTTCGATTGATTGGTAACCTTAGAGCATTCTCTCTGTTCAAAGCCAATGATATGAATGCCTTAGGGTCATATTGCTCTATATGTTACATTAAATTGTGAGTCAACTGAATGTCAATGATAAGGTTTCCTGATAAAAATGCACGAGCTTGTTCTAGTTTTACGGAGTTGATATTTTTTAGAGTGAATCTGGTGAAGGCAGGAACGATGATTTTCCTCTTCTCTTTCACCTCTAGTATCCCTTCTCTGATCAGATGCTATATGCTAAATTTATCAAAGCCGAACCACCTCTGTTCCTGATACTGCGTGATGACTCCTTTGAACAGTCCTCGGAAAGAATTACCATAAAGTTGTGCTATTCTGTGGTCATACTTTTCTCCATTAATCACAAATACTTCCAAGGCTTAAATTCTTCCTTAAAAATATACCTCTTTTGTTTCGCTTTTTACTTCGTATACTGCAGGCTTTTGTTGCTCAAAAAATCCTGAGAAATCTCCAACAAAAGTCAGCTGATCTTCAGGTAATAAAGGTACTGGAGTATAGAAAAAACCAAGAAGTGAGCCTCGAGCTACATAATAGGGAGCATTATAGAGTTGTGGCTTAGATTGGGATGTTTCCTGAAGATAGTTAAGAGGTAATTAATGTTGAGTGATGCGAATCAGCCGAAGAGGGTGAGTCTTCATCGATAACTATAGAAAAATAATTTCAGCCGATAAATGACAAGGACAACTATAATGACAAAAATCAATTCTTAAAATGTTATTGTGATTTCTAAGCTTGTTCAAAGCAATAAATTTTTATCTTTATTCGTATAAACCAAGTTAGAATAATGATGCCGCAACCCTACCAGAAAAAAGAATCGCCAACCTTCAAATAAAGTTATGAACAGTAGGAAAAGTTAAAATTCACACCCTCGGACAATGAAAGAAAAAGTCCTTCTCCAATCAAACATCAACAAAACATTTCAAGATCCACTAAAATTAACAATATGATCAGCAATCTTTTCAGAAAGCATGACGAAATGAAAAAACATGTGGAGTAGTTAAGGAAGCAAAAAGAGGCTGAATATTAAAAATAGCTTCAAAAGTATGAATACATTCCTAAAATCACCCACAGCAAGCGGTACAAACCATCAGGGACCTTCTAGAGCAGAAATCAAAATTTGTATATTAACTCTAATTCAGAATCAAAGACCGCAAGGAATTTCGTGAGGAAGAAAGTCAAAAAAAGCAGAAAGAGGAGCTAAAGCCATGTCCGTTTAGCCCTGAGCTCATTGCTAGAAAAAGATCAACGCAGATCCTAGAAAGGAAAAAATTGAAATAATAGGGAATAGATGAGCTCATAAATCCAACTGGACGATAGGAATCCTTTCGACTGCAAATGTCAGAATCCAGAAAAAAATGTTCAAAATCTCCCAGTGGAAAACAGTCTCTTTCAGCTCTGAAAAATCTCATTAAAGGTGAGCTACGCAGAATCGACCTTCTCTGAAGCAGACAGTCTATAAATGATGATAAATACATGTGGGTTAATATGATAGCCGTATATATTTCCTTATTAAATTTGGACCAATCAATATTTAGAGTTGCGATTGTCTGATTAATTTTGACTCAAATCGCGAGGCGGACTTCAGGATTTATTACGATTTTCAAAAATGGCAGGAAAGAAAGGCGGAGAAGCAAGAAGAGCTAGTGCTGACAAGAAGGGAAGAAGAAGAAGAGTTGAGACCTTCTCCATCTACATCTACAAGGTCCTCAAGCAGGTCCACCCCGACATTGGTATCTCCAAGAAGGCCATGAACATCATGAACTCTTTCATCCACGACACCTTCGACAGAATCGCCACCGAAGGATCCAAGCTCGTCAGATTCAACAAGAGAAGAACTCTTTCTTCCCGCGAGGTCCAATCCGCTGTCAAGCTCATCCTCCCCGGAGAGTTGGCCAGACATGCCGTTTCCGAAGGAACCAAGGCCGTCACCAAGTACATCCAACAATGATCTTGCATGGCTTTAGTGCTCCTAATATTGCCACTGTCCTTTTTTGTACTATTAATCGATTTAGGATTTGTTTGAATCAGAATAAAGAGTTATTACGTCATATGTAGCGACTAAACAAGCTTGAAGCCGAACTATGCAAGCAAGAGGAGTTCCAATTCACCACCGACAAGGGCTGTCTCACCCCTGAGCAGCGTAAATTCTACGAGGAAAATGGTTATCTCATCATCCGTAACTTCCTCAAGCATGACGATATTGATAAGTGGACTACCCGTTTCAGAGAATACTGTAATCAAAGCCTGGCTCCGTACTTATGCTCTTATATACAGCCTTCCTGGTATGCAAATAGTGAGGGATATATCTCTTGCCAAGAAACATAAGGACAACTACAAGAGCATGGTTGGTGAGGAAAATATCACCAAGGTTCAAGATTTCCAGTTTGACGACGTCCTCCAAACCTACTGCACCAATCCTGACCTCATTCCTTACCTCAAGAGCTTCTGTGGAGAAAATATCAAATCTGTTCATACCATGTTCATCAATAAACCTCCTCATATGGGAGTCAGCTCTAGACATCCTCCTCACCAGGATCTGGCCTACTTTCCCTTCGGTCCTGCCAACAGAATTGTAGCTGCCTGGGCTGCCCTTCAAGACAGCACCGTTGAAAATGGTAGTCTTCATATTAGCCCCAAGACCCACCTTGGAAAATTCTATGATCATTCTTACCCGACTGATGGTGAAGTCAACAAGGCTTACTTTGGAATTAAATAGTTTCAAGACCTCAAGGGTGAGATGATAGACCTTGTGATGAAGAAGGGAGATATCGTATTTTTCCATCCCTTGATCGTTCATGGCTCAGGCATCAACAAGTCTCAAGGCTACCGTAAATCCATGTGCTGCCACTTCGCTTCAGCTGAGTGCAAGTACATTCCCATCGAAGGAACCGTTCAGGAGCTGGTTGCAAAGGATGTTATGGGTTACCTTGAGAAGAAGATGAAGAAGAGCAAATCTGCCGTTGACTTCAAGGATTACCACTCGGTCTGGAGGTTCAAGTCTGCCTTGGTCGCCGGATAAGAGTTTGAAGGTTGCCTGTGATCATTGTGATAAACCATAAAAGCATTAGCCTGGATAGGGTTAAATATATAAAACTCAGTCATTTTATAATTCTTCCAAATGAAAAACAATAAGCATTCCCGAGTATTGAATATAGTGGTTCCTCATCGCCTTGATATTACTCCTGAAACCCGTGAATCCAATCTTCTTAAAAGCAGAGACCCCAATCTCTTTAAGACACAAACTCCCTAAAAACTTAAAGTCATCAAGCTGGAACCTGAACGAAGCTTTGAGTATGTCGGTGTTAAGGCGTTAAGATCCTACTATGATCGAATGAAAAGAGGAACCAGTAAAAGGATGAGTACAATTACAAGGGTATCTAGTATTTCCAAGCAAAAGGATGAAAATAGACTGATAAGTCAAGGATAACTACTGAATCTGAAATAAAATATGAATAGTAGCAACGGATCAAACTCGTTTGTCCCTTACCAGAGTTTTCCAAATAGTCCTAAATGCAACGAATCGTCTCTCTATCACTCACGCAGCTTTTTTCAAAACAGTAATTCCTCCTTCAGTGTCAAGAAAATGAAACACTGTCATAAAATTTATGAGGAATTCTGGTAGCAAAACGAGCAGCGTTGTTTATAAACAAAGAAGGGATTTCCTTCTCTATTAAAACTTGCCACTGAATCCAGGTAAAAAATATAAGAAAAAGAGGTTAATTACTTCAAATACATCAAAAATCACATGAGTACTCAAATGTGGGAGTCCGCCTTAAGACAAAATTTTGATGTGAACAAAGTTAACAACCAAGTCAATAAAATGAAAGTAAAGAAGAACCTTTTGAGCTTGGTAGGCCGACAAAAGATGTTACAGGAGACTGACTGGGTTAAGCGTAAAGGAGAAGAAGGGTATCGTTTTAAATTATTGGCCAAAAACTAGGAAGAATGATTATCTGTATTTTTTATAATATTTCATCATAATAGTAAAAAACAAAATCATTATACTTTCAGTGTGCTCATGGCCTGCAGAAGCAGTAGGTTTCTACTCTTCACATTGGCAAGCTCGGTCCTTTTTTAGACCAACTAGTTAGCAATTCTGATCTCTTTCTACCTGGCTTAACCTTCCCATTGTGTCTAAATAAATAATGAAATTACCTGAAAGGCTCCTCTTAATTTTTATGCCCTCTTTTGTTTCTCTTGCTGTTATCTTTCAACTTCGACAATTTTCATTCTGATATATTTCAATTTCTAAAATTTATCAGCAAAGTCCTGGATTTTTTCTTCATTGTCAGCTTAGCCATATTGTATTTCTATTTCCTACTCGAGTTGCTCGTAATCGTGATAGCTTAAATAATGCTTGTCTTTAACACTCTTAGACTTTTTGCTCTTCTGTCTTGTGGATCTGCTGATTTATTTGAGTTCATGCTCGATTTATCCTATTCCCATTTATGTTATTCCCATATTGGTTTAATCTGTGCATATTGAATTGTAAGGAATGGTGGGCATTTATTTCTGAGCCCTCAACTCTTTCTTCCTATTTCTTAACTACTTTATTGTTATTTTTCCTTTCTCAATTGACAGTTGAATTACTTGCTTGATCTCTTTGACTCGAGACTCTTCGCATTCGATCATTTTTTTGATATTTTATAGATAGCTACTCAGATAGTCAGTCGACGATCCATACATTTTGTTCAGGTCGCATATCTTGATAATAACCTCAAGCTTCTTTCTGAGCTCCATTTGGTTACTATGATTCTTCTCAATTTGCATTTTTTTCTTCTAGATGTCTACAATAGATCTATTCAAGACTTGTATTTCCTCCTGACTCTTATTGTTTTGTCTCTACTGTATTCTTTTGGCCTATTCTATCTTTTCAGTGAGCATGTCATTTTAGTGCTTGTATTCGTTATACTTCCTGATCAAGAGAGCATAATTTCTGCTGTCTTGATGATTCTATTTTTAACTTCTCCTAGTCTTATCACCTCCAAATTTAGTTTTTTTGAGAGTTGGAAGCATATATGTCTCCTTTTCATTTGTTTCCGTCATGAATAGATTGAGGTTTGGCATACTTGACTGCCCTTTTAGGCCCCTTGATTTTGTTTTCTCCTTTAGCCTAGATTCTTCAATTTTTTCCTTCAGAATTGCTTAATCAATATTTTCTTTCTTTATTTTAGTCAACCATGAAGATTATTCAGTCATTTTTTTAAACAGTTAACCAGTATTAGATTTTGTATTTGATTTCTAAGTTAATCTCTCTTCTCTCCTCGTTCTTACACCTGACTCCGTGCCAGCCTTCGTTAATTTGAGTTTTATGGGCAAAACCTATAGCTGCTTATGAGTGTATATGCATAATTTGCTCTATTTGGCTGCTCTAGCAATTTTGAGGACTTATCTAATGAGATGGAACTATCTGGTTGGAGACATGAAGTGAATTGAACCTGGTAAACATTATTTGAGCATGTTTGAGTATACATTTTTGATTGTTTGGCACAGCCAGGGAAATTGCAGCCAGATCCATTGTTTGTAGTAGTAATATTGAACTTGCTCACCCTTTTTGTGATAACTTTAATCCAGATATTCTTTGTAATGCTTCAGAATAAAAGATCCTTTCAACTTCTCAACGTCCACCCTGAGCTCTTTTTCATTCTGGATTTCTTCCTAGTTCTCACTATCTTCTGCTTCAAAAGTCAAATGCCTTTCCTTGGAATTACCTTTTTTCAGAGGTGTGAAATAATCCTCAAGATACTCTTTCATTTATCCCAAAAAGTGCTGTCGAAATTTTTACTGATTTGACAAAATGCCAACATTTAATTATTCAACGTTAAAAATAGGGGATTCTTAAGAGCAGTTGATCAGTTATTTATCATCATCTCCAATTTACTCTTGAATCAGCCTCTCTGAAGCTTTTTCAGAACTATTTTCAACTGGGGTTTGATGAATATCCAACTATACCCTGCTCGCTTTTGTTTTTCTTAGATTGAATCCTCCAAATTTAGTTTCACTGCTCTCTATCTTTGAATAGTTGCCTTGCCAAGTGATGTCTGACTTCTCAATAGGTTTCAACTTAGACACTTTGCATTTTCCAATCATAACAAGGTTTTTTAGTTCTTCATAGATGCCAATAGCCTAGAGACTGTCAGCCTCACCTTTTATCAGAGGGTGCCTGAATGCTGGAGTTTTTGGATTTTAAAATTCAGAATATTCTTTGAAAAACATACAAATCTGGAAAATGATTTTGTAAAGTTCTTCCTCTTTAGGATAGTAGTGAGAAGTATAGGACTCAATAGATTTGTTGTACTAATAGACAGGATCAAACTGTTATAGTTGTTCGAGTCTCAGCCAGCATTGGCAGAGCAATTCTTTGCTGAGTGGAGTGTACAGCATAATGAAATTTTAGATTCTGCTTATCACCTCTTTAAGTTAGCAATAACTTTAGCTCATCAGTAATTGAAAAACAATCTCTTCCAGATCTCTCAAACGAATTGAATCTTTTTTAATACTTTTGACTATTGAATTTCTGTAAGTCTTTGCCTTCTCATGAGTTGGGTCAACCAACTGACCTATAATATCCTTCATTAATTTTTAGCAGATGATGAAGTAAGAGCCTGTACCGATCATCAGAAATGAAAAATAATGCGTGAAAACATCCCATTTATCAATACTGAGGTTGACCATTTTGCATAGTTAACGACTCCTGAGTCCTTTTCTGCTAAGAGTAAGCACAAAAAGCAAAGATTTGATAACATCTACTGTTAACTGGGAATCTGAAACACATGCGATATAGTCGCTTAAGATGCCACTAAAATCCTTTGCTTTTATGTTGAGTTTAGGTTTCAAAGTCAGCATTTAATTGATGCAGTAGAGGCAATGAAGTGATAAGTCTTTGTTAGAATCAAGAATAGTCTTGATACTAGGGTTGAACTTTGAAATAATTTTATCTTTTTTTCCTTGACTGATTTGATGCCTGAGGACGGTACAGTTGCCGATGAAATAGGTCTGATCAGTCCTGCTTGTAAGGATAATTTTGATATGAGGAGGTATATCTGAAGGCAGCCAAAACTGTGGTTCAACAGCATTTCCCTTAGAATCAAGACACAGATCGATTCCTTCAATAACAATGACCACTTTAGGCACTTCTTGTTTTTGATACCCCAGGTATTCCTTTTATAGAAAGTCAGAAGTGACTTCCAGCCAATACTTGAAGTATCGCCTCAGTTTTTCTTCATTCAGGTCTACTCTTTGCTCTATCGAGAAATGGTTCTAAATCTATCAATGATTACCCTCAGCTCGACCATTGTCTTGTACAGAATATTGTAATAAATGGGAGTCACAGATCCGAAATGAGGTATGAATAGCCAGTTGGAATGAGCACTTCTTTGAGTTTTTAGGAACGAGTATAGCAATGTTTTTTTGCCTGAGTGAGGCTCACCAGTGATTAGAAGACATGGCTGAGTATCGTTGTGCACCCATTTATCGAGGTGATCTAGTTCCTCGGTGAACTCAACTATCTTGAGTTTCGAGTATGCCTGAAGCAATATTTGGGCTTCGCTGAATCGGTTAAAATTTACTCACAGTAATCCTTTTCGCCAATAAGAGCAGCTCTTTCCGAAATCATGCTTAGAATTTTATCAATATAGAAACAATAGAATATGAACTACCTTCACTCCTAAAAATATTGCGGATTAAACGTAAGTAAGCCTTTCCTTGGAACCAACTACAGATTGGAACATATATTTAAAGCTTTTCTTGTTTAACTCAAAGAAAAGAATCTGAATCTGCCTCACTGGGTGCATCAGATAATTTCTAGTGGGAATCAGATTTGAAATCTGGAGCGCTCTGATGATGATAAATTTGGAGGTTTATAGCAAAATTGATTGTATGTTTGATAATTAATTTGTAGAAGATGACAACTGCACCCGCAGCCGAACAACTCAACCTCAAGGTCAAGTCTCAGGTACATCATCATTTATGCAGGACGGAGAAGAAGTCTTCTTCAAGATCAAAAATACCACCCAGCTCAAAAAACTCATGGACGCCTATTGTCAGAGACAATCAGTACAAATTATTCTATGCAGCTGAAAGCCAACAATGTCCGTTTCCTTTTTGATGGTGAACGTCTGCACGAAAATCAAACCCCCAAAGATCTGAACATGGAAAATGGCGATGAGATTGATGTAGTTATTGAACAAGTGGGAGGTAGATGCCTACCTTTGTGATTGCTTCTCGCATTATCTAAGCTTCTTTTTACACTATTTTGAATAAAAATAATGATGAATGTAAAGCAGTGTACAAAGAATAAAAGGTAGCAATTTATCACTCGTTGCCTGAAATTTCCCCATAAAAATCTGTGAGGTTTTGTAGCTAGTAGGCGTTGACCATTTCATCAACCTAGTCCTTTTGGGGATAATCTTCCAGGCCAGCTTTAAACCTTATTTTTTTCTGAGCCATCCTAGACTCCTTGCTGAATTTATCAGCCAACTACTTTGGGTTGTCTTTGCTGAAATAGCCGTTGAAATTTGCCATGACATCTAAGTTGATGTCCCAAATATCATCCTCAAAGTTGTTACCTTTCTCCCTCTTCAAAAGCTGCTCCTAGATGACCTCTCGAATGCGTTACTCTCGAAGTTTATCAATGGTGGTCATAGTTCTTGGACGTTTACTAGGAAGACTGCTAGTCATTTTGAGTTGAGCAATGGTCTCCTGAAGCAAATTATTTTATTGGATCTATTGAGTTATCTGTCCGGTTCTTCCTCTTATCATATTGTCCCGATAGCCTTTTATTTTTTTATAGTATTCCATCGGAGTCAAAGTAAAAAATTATCTGCTCCTTTAAAACATCCTCCTGTGATTTTTCCCTTTATTGGTTTTATAGATCTCCTTGTTAATGACATGTTGCTAGTAGGGCATATAGTGTAATCGTGGACAACTGAACTTGAAGTGGCTGAATTCTTTACAAAATTAACAAGGTTTTACCTAAAATTCATCAGGTATGTTCCTGCATTTGTCACGAAGGAAGCAAAATAATTCATAATCCATGTCACTTTTCCTGAATATTTTAATAAATTTCTCATATTCCATTGTGAAAAGGACAGAAAATTGAAGAGACTTAATTTCATATTGAGGTCTAGTTTTAGAAATGAAGTCTAGGCTTGTCAGAAATGGAAGGTCTCCACTTCTGACTCTGATCTAGTCAGCTATTGCATCGTTGAAACCACACCCATTTTTCTTGCAAGCATAGCCGATATGTCCCTTTCGAAGAATAATGAGATTGAAGTCATCTTAAAGCGCCCTGATAACCTCCTGTGGATGTGATATTTTTGTCTATAGCACTTAGCTGAAGTTACAGAGAGTCCTATCCAGGAGTGATTTGAAGAAAACAAGTTTATTCAGTATTTCCTTGTTGGCTTCCTTGAGATAGGTGGTGCGTAGGTTATCAGGTAGTTCTTTTAAAAATTATTGGTCTTCTTCATAGTTGAATCTTTTCTTTATTTTTGAAGACTCTTCAATGTAGTTGTTGATCTTGAATTATAATTACTCAGATACCGTGTTTTGGTCCGAAAGTTTCTTGAATATTTTGAATTTTTTGCTCCTATTCTGATCCTAGCGTCGGATGTTGGTTATGATAGAACCCACTCGATTGATATTGTAAGCCATTATAATGCAACTGAGGGTCTCAATGAAGATCAAACAAATGGCCTCTTGATAGTTGGCAGCAGCAATATCCCCAAAACCGACAGTGAGCATAATATTAGTAGCCCAATAGACCGACCAGACATATTTTTCGACCCAAGGAGATCCAATTAGTCCCTTGTTAAGCAGCCAATTATTGGCTGGATTCATACCTGCCATAGCTCCTAGGAAGATAGCGATGATATGAGCATAACAGAAGTTGACTAGAAACACTTTCGCTAGTTCCCAATACTGTTCGTTATAAACATTTCTGATGAAATAAACCTCAAGTTTTTCGATCTTATTGAGACACTGAGGCAATTTGAAGATAATAAACATCCGAAAGAAAGTAATAAACTGTCTCTGTGAGGCCATATCGATCAGAATGATAATGAAGCTGACAAGATCCACCCAAAAGTCTTGATGAATGTAGTAATTTATTATATCTCTGATGATCTATATTCGTTTTCCTGCCGAAAACTTGACAGTCACCAAGTTCTTCACGATCTATCCGAAATAAAAGAAAAAGCTGGTCATCTGGATACCCTCAATGATACTATAATCTCCACTCAGCAAATCCTAGAAAACGAAGGAGATGGAGTATATAATTAGAAGTGAGATGATCTGGACAACGCTGATCAGATTTATTATGTTATCTACGATCGGCTGTACTTAGAACCCCTTATAGTCGAGAATTCTGTTCCCTTCCTATTCTGTTATTTTGTAGTCGACAGGAGGGTAATAAGGGGAAGATCTTCTAATTTTCTTGATAAAATTTTTCTTAAGGTTTGATATTTTTTGGGCTTGAACGATACCCTGAAGAATGTTATTTTTTTCGAATAATAGTCGGCAGCTATTTTTCTTTTTCGAATCAGCCTCTTGTTTCAGACGAGTCATTTGCCTCTATAGTCGTCTTTCTCGCTCCATATACTCATCATCTTTCACCGATATGCTATTTTGAGTGGTATCTCTGGGAGTTCTTTTCCTTTATGTGAAACTCGAAAAATGACTAGATTCCTGCTTGAGCATTGAGGCATTGCTGGATCGTCCATCTCCAGGTTAAAAAATAGAAATAAGGTAGTTTCCCATAGACTAATAGGAAGTCTTCCCCTTATTTGTTTTTTTGGAAGTCGAGAGAGAGTGTATACTTTTGTGGGTGTCGCCTAAGTTATCAAGCAACACCTTGGGAGAGACAGGTTCCCCGTCTGTATCCGCAACGAGTTGTTTTTTGAACTTCATATACTATAGAATTCAATCATCTATCATAGCATTCGAAAGTGTCAAATATATATAAACAGTTTATGATAGAAATTTATCCATTTTCACTCTCAATAGTTCCATCTCTTTGAAAAAATGTTTAATATAACATCATAACTCCATATTATCCATTTTAAATTATAGATCCGCGTCTTATTCCTCCTTCTGCCCAAACAACTCCATCGACTCCAAATCTGACGGCCCGAATATACGGGCTATCACCGGAGTATTATCATAGTAAATGTTGCTGAAATGAATATTTTCCTCCCGACTCTAGTAGTAGTAATCCCTCTCAAGAAGTTATTCATACTCTTGAGCAAAAGATTCCACCTGCATCACACCTTCACTCTATCCCTCAATCACTCTTCCATTTTAGCTCATCTATTTTTTTATCTAGACTTTGGTGGCCTCGGGTTAAAACTATTAGGATCGGGCAGTGACATCTACAGAATGACCGGAAGATGGTACACTCACCCCACTGATGTTTCCAGTTGTGTTACTGCCCTTGTTCATTTATTCCCCTAGATCCATGTCGCTTAGGTCGCTACAAGAAGAATTCAGACTGCTAGATGAGAGGTATGAAAAAGATGACTCACTTCTGTCAGACTCAATTGAGCTGGAAGACGCTTTTTTTTTGAGGGTGCTTTTGAGAGGAGGCTTGAGGTACTCAAGCTCATACTCGAATTTGAGACCCTTGTAACCCTTTTTGTAGTCTTTATCAAAATGTTGAATATCTGCTATCAGCTGCTTGGCAGTCTCAACTTCCTCGAGAGAATTTTCTTACTAAAAGCTGAAACTAAACAGTCTGTTTTTTATGCCTATTTATACTTGATGGTGTACCATTGCAAAAGTCAGCTAATTATTCATCTATTTTGGAGCTCGATTTAAACTTAGATTATGTGGTTTTAATGATCTTAGAAAGGACACTTTCTTTGAGGAGAGCGTATTCCCCCTGGAAAAAATCGTGAATTATTTTGTTGAGTTTCCGGAAGGCCTTCCGAAGTTTGGAATAGAAATGGTTTTTGACACAGTTATCAGACCTCAAGTTAAATAGAATATACCTTCCAGGAAGCTTCTGGGCAATGAGGGACCACTTATTGCCAACTTCCTCATGCATATCGTAAAGGGTGTGCTACTATTATTCATTCCACTCAGAGTTGACAATGGAAGAATCGAGATGGTTGTGATATCTACTAAATCAAAGAGTACCTTTCGCGGCACTGTTTGCCTGTTCGGCCTGCAAGACCGAACTCTTGCTACATGATCCTAGCGATATTGGCCCATTTCTTCTCTCCTCTCTCCTCCCTAAGCAACTTCAATATTTTGTCCTCGTCCTCAGACCATACTTTTCTCTCAGGCATTATATATTATAGATGAAGCATCATCAGAAGGATAGTTCTACCTCCAAAAGCTTAACTTAAACCTATGTCTAAAAGTAGGTACATTTTCAAACGAAGGGGATTCGGATGTGGATGTTAAAAGTTGAAACAGAATGACCGACAAGTAAACAATAAAGTTATTATCATATAAGAGCTGGGCAGATCAACTCTTCACAGACCCGCTTGAACATGTGATAGAAAGGTTATTATTCTGTCTAAATCTTCACTTTCTATTCCTTCTCAAATGTCAGCTCAGCAGTCAACAATTTTGGCTGGGCTTTACGATTCTTGGTGAGCTTGGAGTCTAACTGATTGATCTCAAGAATCAGTCTAGATATATTTCTTTCTTCTTGAGGTTATTTTTGTCTCCGGTCGATGACACTTTCAAGAAGGTACAGCTGGTTTTTAATATCTGACTCTCAATAAAGGTACTAATGCATCGGTCAACGAGTTCTTAGTCGTACTTGCAGTTAGTCTTGAACTTACTTTAGCTGATTTAGATTATTTTGTAGAGAGTGTTCATTCGAATTTGCCAAGAGTCTGTTCTGAGCTTTTAACCAACTAATCTGTTGAGTTTCCTTGCTGCTTTCCGTAATTTGGAGTAAAAATGATTTTTAATGCAATTATCACTCCTTCCATAGATAAACAAATTACCTTCCGTTCAAATTCAGAGCCATCAGTGACCATTTGTTGCCCAGCTCCCCATGCAACCGAAACAGCTCGTTTTATTCCTCAACAGTCCATTCTGTCGACACGATCGACTGGTCAAGATGATTGTGATACCTGAGTCACCAATATTGTACCGTTCTCGACATTGTTTTCCAGTTCTTCCCTCGATCGAAAATTCCTGCTGCATGAAACGCGCGATCATCGACCATTTTTTGAGTCCCCGAACATCTTTAAGGTGCTTAAGAGCTTTGTCCTACTCCTCAGTCCAGAGTTTGCGCTCAGGCATTCCCGATGCGTTGTAAAAATTAATAACTTTGAAAGTAACTTCAGTAAGGAGCAACGTTCCACCTTTTTATATGTGATAGTTGACCCTATCCTTGTTGTTATTTCATAATCTTTGGAAAATGTCATTTTACTATATTGTGCTCCTTGAAAAAAGAGTCACAAACATTGATAGTTGTCGACCAAAAGATATTGTCTAAAAAATCGTTTTCAAATAGTTTTTGATAAATTATCACAAAATATTTCGTTTCTCAGGACTAGCCATCTTTATTACGATATTCAGTCTAATTTCAATATGAACATTAGATATTCTATGCCACAATTATTATATGGGAAAATAGCAAACCAGCTCATTCTGGAGTTTCTATACTAAAAATCAGACCTCTATCAACTAAAGCATCTCTAGGACCCAGAAGAAAAATTAGTTCGAACAGCTGATGTAGGATAATAAAACCTCATTTCTTGTCGATTGGCCAAAAGTCACCTATGCTTGTTTAGCAGTTGCCTTCGTCGTTAAAGGAGTCCGTCTTTTCCTCAGAGAATGATCTCACAATAATTTTAGTCGGTTCAATAAAGCAAAGATTATCATTTTGAATGCTGATACTCATAGAGATACATTCCATGATGGGGAGTCGCAAAGGCAAAGTGTTTGTGCTTGTTTGAAAAATCCAGACTTAGGCACCCTTGACTTAGGCCCTTGAGTGTCATTACTGGAACATGCTGATGAGGATTATTACTTTTTTCCTTGTAGATCCTGACTTCGCTATTTGGACCGGTTGATCCTGCTCCAAACATAGTAGGTTATCTTTTGTTAATAGCTGCAGTATAGATGTACTCAGCATCATCTTTATCTCCATTTGTCCAGTCTATCTCTTCTACTTTTTTCAAAGTTTTGATATCCCAGAATTGAATTTGGTTCTGAGCCGAGTAGCAACCAGCCAAAATCATTCCGTTCTCGTAGGTCAAAGATTAGCCTGAAATGTTAGGGCCTTTGAAATGATGTGAGCTCTTCCCGCTTCTGACGTCCCAAATGTGTACGACGCTATCCCAACCACCAGATATCAAGGTATGATCATCAATGAACCTGACAGCAAATATCCTATTGTCATGTCCCACATCTTTCCACCCTCCTGGTAAAAAGTCCGTACTCACTGATTTCGTTTCTACTTAAATGTTCAAATACCTTCGTCATATATACGAACATGACAGTCTTTGCCTGCAGTAGCGAAGGACTTTCCAGTCCATGAAAAATCGAGAGTGTTGATATGGTTATTATGTTCCTGAACCGTGAAGAGAGGTTTGAGTGAAGGTACATGCAAGAAAGTCACGTGTCCTCCTCTTGATAACTATCTAAGTACGCATCTGCTGCTGCTAAAATTTTAGCCTTACCCTCAAGGGTTGGTTTCCACCTATTTAGATATATTTTCTTACTTCATACTCATAATGGAGTTCTCTCTGATGTCATCACTTCTTGAGACAAACTTCTCTAAATCTACCTACATCTACGTTCTTGAATGCTATAAATAATCCTTGTTCCGTTCTTGAGCCCCAGAGCCAGCAACTCCCCCTCACGGTCAAATTTGCAGCTCATGATATCGTTATGTAGTTTTCTGCTGGTCAGTTTCGTGAGTGTGTAGCCTAGTTATGTATGGATGCTGTCGTTAGAGGCAATCTACTTAAGGTCTGTGGCGGGTGGTGCATCTTAATTGTACTCAAGGGGAGTGCCTTCGAGCTGATCAATATTTTCAGGGTCCATCAAGATATATTATTCAGATTGACTTTGGTATTATTCAGATGTCGAGTATTATACACATGCTATGATCTTATCAACCTAAATACAATCACTCTTTGACCTCCTCTACCATGAAGTTCTCTACCGTTCCGTTAGGAAGCAGGTTGTAGCTGATGCGAACCGGCTTTTCCTCCTTCGGAGCAAACTTATTCTTAAGATCCTCTTCGAACAAAGACACTATATATCCCAATTTTCTGAAGGAGTCCAAGAGTTCCTACTTGGTGACTTTACCGGAGTATGTGTTGGCTGCATTTTGGAGGGCCAGCAGTTGCTGGTTGTCGAGATTGCGCTCTTCTTTGATTTGGGTTAATTCTTTAGAAGTGAAGACACTCATCAACTCGCTATCTATCTGATTATATAAAGCTGCCCGGTTATAATTCAAATGAGATAAGCCATCACCGACCTCACCAAAGACTAAACACACCATTTATTGACTCTCCAGCGAAAGCACCTTCTCGATCCTTCTCTCTCGCAAAAAACGCAAGTCTATTACAGAGAGCTAAGGAAACTTAACTACCACTCAACTCAGCCCATAGCTCTAGAGCCCCTCATGACAACTGCTATAGTCGTAGCCGAGCAATCCCAAACACTGAAAGATTTGGCAGGCAGATCAATTGCAGCCGTCTGCCTGGCCCTCAATAGAATCCTATCATCAAAGTAAGCTATACATGGGATCATTGCAGGTCTAAAACTCTATATTGGTGGCATCAAGCCTCACGAGCAACAGTTAAGGTTAAACTTGACCGTTTTGTTGGAGCAGATCAATTTTGGAGTCAACTACATGACCAAGTTTGAGAGGGCTATTTTGTATTTTGACTTTGTGGAACTAGTAGGATAGGCTCATGGGTATATGGGAATATTCAAATCCTTCGCCTGGCTTCTCTTCCTATCTACTAGTCAACAAATAGCGACAAAAAACCCCCAGGAAACAGACTACTTACTTATTTCGGTACTCTATCTCATGGTTCGATATGGCTTCGATTATTTGCGTCCTAGGTGCTGTCCTCCCCTCGATAGTAAAAGATCTCTTGTCAGCACTATTCTTAGCCAACTTTTTCAGATTTTCTAGATAGACAACCCTCAGCTCTTCAAGAGGGTTACATCTTCAGTCGATGACTGTTTCTAGCAACTTATCGCAACTGGCATTATCAAATGTCACAATCATGAACATTATGACTTTTTGAAACCTGAGCTCATTCATTACAACTATAAAAGGATCGATCATCAGTATTAAATGGCCCACAATCCACATACTGTTGACTTCCGGCTTTTCCTTTAGAATAGACATAGGAATCTGACTCCGACAAAACACACAAGAGTCACTCCTAAGCCTGTAACAAAAGGTCCTTCTCGACAGTCTCACAGCTTCCATAGCCATAAAATTCTCACTTTTGAACCGGAAGACAACAAACAGCCTTAACCTTATCAACCTATTCAAACAGCCCGAATGGATAAATTGCCAGGAAACGTAAAACTATCTCCTTGTTATGTTCGAACTCCACTGATTTGCATGCGACCATCTCCTCCTTGCCTGACGATTGAACAATATATGAGGCAGACGATCAGCACACACAAAAATAGAGGAGAACTACCTCAAAACCAGCAGGAAATAGTATAGGTAATCTCTAAAATTCTATCAGAGGAAGGATCATAGTAGGAAGTATAGACAAGGGCAAGACTTACCTACAACTATTTTTTGACCCTTAGCAATTAGTATCTAGAACAGTAGTAATACGATGAGGAGGATCACAATGCTATCCAATGCAGCTCCCTCACCCTTTCACTTCTCCTGAACCTTATCAACTAACATCAACCCGAAGATATGTTCTTATACATCAGGACTACTCTCAATAGTATTCGAGAAGAGATATCTGTCAATGGCTATGAGCTATGGCTGGTATGTGAATTTTTGAAAAAAAATGGCAAAAGATTGCCTTCTTTGATGAATCAAGCCCTCAGTCAGCTCAATGATCTTGTCATCACCTAACTAATTTGGGAGGAACCATCATGTCAGTAAATAGAGACTCAAATCAACTATTGCCCATAGGAATCCATCCATATCAGAAACTACCATGCTCTCCTCGGAAAAGTGCTGACCTTTGTGAAAGGTATCATCACTAATCTACTTTACACATTTTCACTTCCCTAGCTGACCAAGAACTAGATAGGCTCCACAATTTTCCTGCATCTTAAAGCCACCATAATTTCTGCAACTGAGCTTCCATGTAACCGAAACATTCACCAAATCATAATAGCTTAGGCCTATACAGTTCTTAGATTCTGGAAAGTTTAGGGTAAATTGAAATTTAACGATTTGATAGTCAGATATCTCTAATCTTCTGGACTCAGCAATGAAAGGCTCAAAATAATAGTCTACGAGGTTTTAGACAACTAGGGACAACTAGTGGACATTATTCAGTTTTATAGCAACGTTGTTAAGGATTATGCTCTCGAAAAGCTCATCAATCTCACCCCATAGTATGTTCATTTCTATTCAGAAATCTTAATGAATACCCTCCTATCTTCAAGCAGGACTTATTGAGCCCTTCGGCGTCCAAGAAGCCTTCCAACAGTCGCAGAATACACAATCAGCCTGCTTACAGACCTCCTAGCATTCAAAAAGATAATCAAGGTTGTGATAGCTTTGCTGAGCTGGCTCGTTTAGGCAAGAAGGAGCAGTTATTGAACGAAAAGGAGGAAAGAGACGAGACCCGGATGAGGGCCCGTCCTTCTTTCGACAAGCTGGATAGCGGCTTAACGTAAAAGGGCAAATACAGTAGCACAGGAATAAGGTGATATGCATGCCATAATGAATAATTATAGTATTCTAACATTTATCGAATATTTGTACAGCTATATAATTGCATGACCTTAAATCAAACTGACACCATTGTTTAGGGCAACTTTGCCCTCAGGCCATTCATCTGCAACCACCGCTACCTCAGCTTAGCACACTGCTTTTCCTCACAAACCCAAAAAGCACCTCTCGTTGGCAATAAAATGACAACAGTCATCCCAGTGTTCAACTCTGATAGCCAATACTTCACCCCTACCTTCGTATTGAGCGTTGATCAGGTATCAATAGACTTATTCAGAGTTACTACGTGCTGAATGAGGAGTTTGAACTTCAAAAGCATATCGACAAAGTGAGACTAGCCAACATTGAAATATCCAACTCGGTAAGGCCTTACTAATACAGGATTTACATCCGGTCAGTCCTTCGTCTAATTTCTGCCAGGTTTGTCGAACTTCCTACGAAGACTATTACATCCACATATCTGAAGCAGCACACAAGAAAAGTCTCAAAAAACCTACTGCCCATCGCTATATCGAGTAGCTCTGCTCCGCCTTCACAAAAAACCACTCCAAGCCACGCAATGGAAAATCCAGAAAAATCAGGAAGGAATCCTTGAAGTCAAGAAAGACAAAAGAGCCAGAAACGTAAATAAAACTCCTGGCGAGCTATCCTACTAACAGCATTTCTTTTACCAATCCTCTTCAGTGATTCTAGGGAATCCCTGATATGTACTAATACTTTGTAGCTTTCCACACTCAGTATTCACCACAACTTTCGATTCAAACGATAACCTTATCAGAAATTAATCCCTTTCCAGTGAAATTAGTAAAATCAGATAATTTAAATGTCATATTGTCAATTTTTTTTCCAGCTTTGTCCTATTTTTATATCCCCCACTTCAGCTCCCATCCTGTGAAATAGGTTTATTCCGGAATTACGGTTCTCTCCGATTGCTCCTTATCTTGAAAATCCAGTTGGATTCTGAAAAATTCGAGGCTCACCGTGATGTTTTGCGACAGGAAAATGTTTGCCTGCATTTGTGTTCATTGATTGATTGGAGTTGTGAGGGAAACTTGGAAAAATACCCTGTTGGTGGGTACTTTGCACCTGCATTGAACTATTGAACTGATGATTTGGAGCGTGAACATTGTGATGGAAGCCTGTTGGAGAAATGGGAATCATTCCACTCGGAGCAATTTTGTAGT
>Ga0100402_1001930_pt1 | contig 23652 bp, 19 predicted proteins | sample CryGeyme20150102_FD_80419 | JGI IMG/M metagenome (GOLD analysis project Ga0100402, IMG submission 80419) | Groundwater microbial communities from Crystal Geyser aquifers in Utah, USA - Crystal Geyser metaG 2015-0102 | ecosystem: Environmental > Aquatic > Deep subsurface > Groundwater | place...
AATCTAAGATACGTAACTTTTGTTACATTATGAAGTATTATTTTCTATTTGAGAGGGTCGTTCCAATCTTTGTCTTTTTTTGTTTTTTCTAATTTCACATCAATTTTAGAAAAATGTTGCCATTTGTTTTTAGTTAAAACCAGTGCGTCAAACGTATCAAGAGAAGGTCCATAGTATTCATATACTCCTTTTAGTTTTGAGCTTGCAGGAACTAAATAATCAAAAATAATTCGTTTGTTCTTGGAATCGTATTTTAACGACATCGAAAACTCTTTACCATATTCAAAAATTACTCTTCGCTGCGTTTTCTTTTCCATCTTAAATATTGGAGCTCCTAATTTAATGTTACCATTATCATCAATTACAATTACATCAATAATTTTTTTATTAGTCAACAGATTGTTTCCGTCCCAACCTAAAACAGTATAATAATTCTCACCTAATTTTTTTTCATGAATCAAGGTGTAATACAACGCTCCGTACCACATTTTATCGGATAATGTTTTTGTTTCTATCTTCTCAATTTCATCCGATTTATCGATAAGTTCAACCAATTTGAAAGTTCCGTTAATAAGTTTTAGTTGAAGGAAGGCAAAGTAAGTAAAAGTACCATTGGTATGTGGCAGCGTCCAATTGTATATTTTTAGGTTATTTTCTTTTAAAACGCTAATTTTTTCAATACCACTAAAATCAATTTCAAATGAAGTATCATTTTTGAGTATAAGCAATAGGGTTTCTTTAAAATGATTATTTGCTATTTCTTTAAGTTCGTCAGTTTTACTTTCAATAATTTCTTTTCCATACGAATTTAATAATTGCATATCTTCTTGAAAAACAATAGGGAAATTTTGTGAATAACCACAAAAGAAAATTAGACTTAAAAGAAATGAAAAACTAAGTTTTTTTATCATGATATAAAATTAAAAAACCGTGCATAATTTTTCAACTATACACGGTTCTAACTTACAAATATTGTTCTAAAAATAATATTATGCGTGAAGTTTTTCTTTTTTAGCCATTAATTCAGCTTCAGTTTCTCTCACATTTTCATCGTCAATACAACAATCAACAGGGCAAACTGCCGCACATTGAGGTTCGTCATGAAAACCTTTACATTCCGTACACTTGTCAGGCACAATATAATAGAAATCTAAACTTACAGGTTCTTGAGTAGCATCTGCATCAACCGAAGCTCCATCTCTTAATTGAAAAGTTCCACTTACACTTGTTCCATCGCTCACTCTCCATTCATCTCCACCTTCATAAATTGCATTGTTGGGACATTCTGGTTCACAAGCCCCACAATTAATACATTCGTCTGTTATTATAATTGCCATTGTTTTAAATTTTAATGTTAGTAATTTTACAGGCAAATTTAGGACTTTTATTATGAACTTATCTCAACGAATTGATAGTTTTCAACAGCTTGGTGTTTTTATCAAACAATTTACTGAAAATCAAAAAAATAGTGATATTGATACGTTAAATCAGATTTTTTATGATGATTTTCTAGCTTTAATAGAAAAACAGAAAAACTATAATGGATGGTTTACTAAAGAAAGCGTGCTGTTGGCATTACAAGGGATTAGTTTGTGGCTTACTTCCGAAGCCCTTTGTAATTGGGTAAATAAGTATTCTTTTATAGAAAAATTGCCTAAAAACATAGGTGTTATTATGGCTGGAAATATTCCTATGGTTGGATTTCATGATATGCTGAGTGTATTAATTACGGGAAATAATTTTGTTGGAAAATGTGCTTCTACAGATAACACACTCATTCAAAAAATTGCTGAAATTTTAGTTGTTATAGAACCAAAATTTAACATAAAAATAAAATTTGTTGAACGCTTTCAATCTTCAGATAGTATTGATGCCTACATTGCTACAGGAAGCAACAACTCAGCACGTTATTTTGAGTATTATTTTGGTAAATACCCACATATTATTAGAAAAAACAGAAATTCAGTAGCAATTATTCATAAAAATGACAATACGGAAGAATTAGCGTTGTTAGGAAATGATATTTTTCAATTTTTTGGATTGGGTTGTAGAAATGTTTCTAAACTTTTTGTACCTAAAGGGTATCCATTTGCTACTTTTTTTGAAGCTATTATTGGTCAATTTGAGGAGGTTATTTACCATAATAAATATGCTAATAATTATGATTACAATAAGGCGGTATATTTATTAAACAACGAACAATTATTAGATAATAATTTTATTTTATTAAAAGAAGACAAAAGCCTATCATCGCCTGTAGGAGTACTTTTTTATGAATATTATGACGATATCGAAACATTAAAAAAAGAATTAGAAAATAGAAAAGAGGAAATTCAATGCATTGTTTCATCAACCAATACTCCAATCAATACACTAAATTTTGGAGAAACACAATTGCCTAAACTGAATGATTACGCAGATGGAGTAGATACTGTTAAATTTTTAATGAATTTAGCATCTTAAAAAAAAATCATGAAAAAAATAGTTGCACTCCGTTTAATTTTAGTTATTATGTTACAACAACTTTATAGTTGCACAGACAGTGCAAAAGTGGATTTAATTGTTAGAAATGCCACAATTTATACAGTAAATGCTTCTTTTGATGTAACTCAAGCAATGGCTATAAAAGACGGAAAAATAGTTGGAATAGGTCCTGAACATGAAATATTAAACAAATACGTTTCGGAGCAAATAATTGACGCAAAAAAACAAGCCATTTATCCTGGTTTTATTGATGCTCATTGTCATTTTGTTGGATATGCTAAAGGCTTGCAACAAATTGATTTAGTGGGTTCTGTTTCCTTCGAAGAAGTGATTGAACGAGTACTTTCTTTTACAAAGAAAACAGATAATAAATTTCTTTTAACCGACACATCCACATCAATTAAATGGATAGTAGGATGGGGATGGGATCAAAACGATTGGGAAAACAAAGCCTATCCATCAAAAGAAAAATTAGATGCTCTTTTCCCTGAAACGCCTGTTTTTTTGGTAAGAATTGATGGTCATGCAGCATTAGTAAATCAAAAAGCGTTAGATATCAATAACATTACAAAATCAACTAAAATTGAAGGTGGAATAATTGAATTGAAAAACAATCAGTTAACTGGAATTTTGATTGATAAAGCAATGGAAGTTGTGAAACATAAAATTCCTAAGTTTTCAAAAGAACAATTAACTGAAGCACTGCTTGTTGCTGAACAAAAACTAATTGCAGTTGGTTTAACATCTGTTGATGATGCTGAATTAACTCGTTATGAAATTGAATTGATTGATGAATTGCAGCAACAAAACAAACTTCAACTTAACGTGTATGCCATGATTTCAGCAACACCAGAATTACTCGATTATTATTTAAAAAAAGGACTTTACAAAACAGAAAAACTTAATGTACGTTCATTCAAATTTTATGCTGATGGTGCGTTGGGTTCAAGAGGCGCTTGTTTGTTGCATCCTTACAGTGATGCTCCCAATGAATATGGATTACTTATGAATACGCCTGAATTTTATCATAAATATGCCCTACTTATAGCCGAAAAAGGTTTTCAAATGAATACGCATTGCATTGGAGATTCTGCCAATAGGTTGATATTAAATGTTTATAAAGAAGTACTTAAAACAACCAACGACAAACGGTGGAGAATAGAACATGCTCAGGTAATTCACCCTGATGATTTTAAAAAATTTAGTGAAATTAATGTCATTCCATCCATTCAACCAACCCACGCTACTTCTGATATGTATTGGGCAAAAGATAGGCTGGGAGAGGAGCGTACAAAAAATGCTTATGCTTATCAACAACTATTGAGTGAAAATGGAATAGTTGCACTAGGAACAGATTTTCCTATTGAAGACATAAGTCCCATTAAAACATTTTATGCTGCTGTTTTCAGAAAAGATGTAAAAGGATTTCCAAAAGATGGTTTTCAACTAGAAAATAGCCTCTCGAGAGAACAGGCCTTGAAGGGAATGACCATTTGGGCTGCTATTTCCAACTTTGAAGAAAATGAAAAAGGAAGTTTAGAAGTTGGAAAAAAAGCCGATTTCATTATCCTTGATAAAGATATTATGAAAATAAGTGCTGAGAAAATGCTAAAAACTAATGTGATACAAACTTTTATAGATGGTAAATTGGTATTTACAATGTAAAAAGAAAAGCTCAGCTACCAAAAATGCAAATTTTCATTTAAAAAAAAAGACGTTGAATTCTCAACGTCTTTTTTTTATTAGTTAACAATTTGTGTGAAATTATATTATTCTTCTACTTCTACCATTTTAAATGGAACATTGATAATAGCTTGGTAATCTTCACCAGCTTCTAGCATATCTTCGTCATCTTCCTCATAATACCAGTTAATAGTAACCTTACTATTTCCATTAATAACTTCTAACTTTTTTAAAACATCTAACACGCATTTAGAAGAACTAGTATTAAAATATTCCAATTGAATATCAACATTAGTGGTTGGTTGAGGGTTTTGATTATAAGCTTCCAATCCATCAATTAGAGGTTTGTAAAACTCAATAGAGTTCTCTGGAATAGATCTTCCTCTTAATAATAAATAACCTTCTAATGGTTTAAACTCAACAGTTGGTGTTTTAGGAGTTCCTTCTAGTATAATTATTTCCATAATTTCTTATTTTTTTAATTGTTATACGTTTTCTTTTTCTTCTTTTGTTTTTTTAGTTACTTTAACATTTAAGCTAAAAAACGAAAATTTATTATCTACTTTGTCAAATCTATATTCTAATTTTTTTCCAGATTTTCTTGCAATATCTATCATGCCAAGCCCACCGCCACCTTTTGTTGACATTTCTCCATTATTAAGTACCTCTTTATAGTAAGTCTTAAGTTGAAGTGTATCCATTGAATTAATGGTGTCTAACCTATTTTTCATAGAAGGCACATTTTCATTCATAATATAATTTCCTGTCATGATAGAGTATTCATCATCTTGTTTTTTTATCATAAATAATGCACTCTTCTCATTCATAGGTGTTGCTAAATCATCATTTTCTAAATGATGATATAAATTTTGTAAACATTCCACTAAAATATTGTAAACTTTCTTTTTAATTATTGGTGGCTCAGCCAATGTTTCCATCTTAGACTCCATTATTTGAAGAATAGATGTAAGTAAGTCAGAAGTTACCTCCCCTTTGAAAGAAAGCAGTATGTTACCATCTTCCATTTTAGTGTAAAAATCATGTATATTCTCCATTGACTAAAATTTTCGATTCCAAAGATATTAATTCAAAGTTATTTAACAAGAATAATATTAATTTATTTTTTCTAATGTGTAAAGTTATAGAATTTAAAGACGAAAATTAACATTTTAACGATAAAACCGATAGATAAAAATATTTTGTTATTACTATTCTATTGTAATATAAATTTTTTTTCAACTTATTTATTCACTTGATAATAACTGTATTTAGTAAAAATTAACACAAATATAATAAATTAACTCCCAGTTTAAACAAAGTTTTAAATAATAACAAAAAAAGCTTCAAATTGTTTAATTGAAGAAAACTTAAAAGAAAAATAATATTGATAATGTTTTTAGTTTGTTGTTGCAATGTTAGTTTATAGATTAATACATTTGCACTATTATTCAGTCTTCCCGACTTTATGGATAAACACTAATTGCAATAGTAAGCATGACTAAGAAGAATGAAAATTGGTTTGAAGAGTGGTTTGATAGTCCTTATTATCATTTATTATATAAAGATAGGGATGAAGACGAAGCCGAATTATTCATTTCTAACTTATTAATCTATTTAAAACCATTTAAAAATGACTTACTGTTAGATGTAGCTTGCGGAAAAGGACGGCATGCTATTTATATGAATAAATTAGGATATCGAGTAGATGCTTTCGATTTATCAGAAAATAGTATTTCGGCAGCTAAAAAATTTGAAAATAAGCAACTTAAGTTTTATGTAAATGATATTAGAAATCCGTTGAATTTAAATTATTACAATACCGCATTTAATTTATTTACAAGTTTCGGTTATTTTGTGGACGATAAAGATAATCAACAAGCTATTAATGCTATTTCTAAAAGCCTAAAAAAAGGTGGTAGATTTGTGTTGGATTTTATGAATTCAAAAAAAGTGATAAATTCATTGTTACCTTCTGAATACAAAAAAATTGAACATCTTGATTTTTTAATTGAGAAAAAAATTATTGATAATTTCATTGTTAAAGAAATTTCATTTAATGATGATGACAAAGATTTTAAATTTACTGAACAAGTAAAAATAATTTTTTATAAAGATTTTTTAGCCTATTTTGAAGCGGCTAGTCTTAGTATTGAAGCTGTTTTTGGAGATTACAATTTGAATGCATTTAACGAAGATACCTCGGATAGATTAATTTTGATTGCTACAAAAACAAATAACATTTAAACTCAAATGGAGCATAACTTCGTGTATATTATTCTGTTCATTGCTGCCTTTTTAAGTGGATTAGCAGTTGTTTTAATTAAACCAAACTTAGGGTTGTACCTAAAATTATTGCTTTCATTCAGTGGGGCTTACTTATTAGCCTTATGCGTACTTCATTTAATACCTGAATTATACGAAGTTAAATCTACTAAAGTTGGGTATTTTATTTTAATTGGATTTGTGTTTCAACTTTTTTTAGAATTGTTTTCTAAAGGAATAGAACATGGACACTTTCATTCACATCATACTGATAAAACACATGTATTTCCTTTTTCTATTTTTATTAGTTTATGGCTACATTCATTCATTGAAGGAATGGCACTGTTAGACCCAGCTCACCAACATGAACACCATAATAATTCATTACTATTAGGAATAGTTATTCATAAAATACCAATTGCTATTGTGTTGGCTACTTTATTAATTACAAATTTAAAATCTAAAGTGAGTAGCGTTTTTTTTATCGTTTTATTTGCTCTTTCTGCACCATTGGGATTGTTTTTGTCCCAGCATTATGGAACTATCTTCCTTGAAGACCTAACCGTTTTAATGGCTTTGGCTGTAGGCGTTTTGATGCATATTTCTACTACCATTTTATTTGAATCATCAGAAAATCATAAATTTAATTTTAAAAGGTTTGCTGTAATAATTGTTGGATTTATGTTAGCTATTTTCACACTCTAATGTTACGGGAATTTATTGAAAATGACATTCCTTTCCTTGTAGAAATAAGTAATCAATGCTTTGGAAAAGATTACCTAACTTCCAATTATTTTAGGTTAATTCAAGCATCTACAACATTAAATTGCTGGGTAAAAATCAGTGCTAATTATTTAGTTGGGTTTATTGTAATAGAACGAATTACAGACCAAAATTTAAACACCAATTTTCATGATGAGAATGGGGGGATAAATGAATTTTTAGTTACACAAAATTCAAAGAAAACAATACTTATAAAACAAGTAGCTGTTCATCCAAATATGCAAAACAAAGGAATTGCAACAGAACTCATTCAAGCATTTTTCGATACAAATAAGTATGAATCGGTAAGTTATATTTCTATTCTATGGAATCGAAAACAACATAATGGATTAAAAAACATATTGTCAAAAATGAATTTTACTTGCATCAAACAAGTTGAAAACTTTTGGCAAAAAGACAGTTTAGAAAAAAAATATTTATGTGCCGAATGTAAATCTATTCCTTGTGTTTGCAGTGCTAGTATTTACTATTATACTCAAATCACTTAGCTTTTCGGGGAATTTGAGTAAGCTATTTTTGTTGGTATCCCGTTGGTTATCGGGATTGCTAGAAACAAAAGATACCTGAATAATAACAATTGGTGTTAAATTTTCTGCAAAGATTCATTCTTAATCCAACCCACATTTCCATTAGGAATTTTTATTTTAGACCAACTGTTAGATGATTCTATTAAATTTACTTTCAATCCTTCGTGTAAGTTAAAAAGTTTGTTTGCATTTTCATTAGGCTCACTAACAACCGTAACTACTGATGAAAAAATTATCGCTTCAGTATTATGCTCTAATATGGATGCGTGTTGTGCAGCTAAAAACCACGTGAACAGACTAATTACTAAGAAAATACAACCGCCATAAAAACCTATTTTCTTCAAAAAAACAATATGAATCAAAAGGTAACTAATGAATAGAAGTAAAGAAATAAAAATGAACAAAATACATAGAGAAGACCACGTAGTAACGGTTTTTGATGTAACCAAGTTTTGCCAAGCATTCCCTATAAACATAGCGGGAAGTCTATCTACTTTGTCAATGGTTTTTGAGTTAGCTAATTTTAAATTAAAAAGGGCATCCTCATGGTCTGGAGTTAGCTTCAACGCTCTTTCATAGTTTAAAATTGCAGCTGGCAATTGATTCGTTTTAAAATAAGCATTACCTAAATTATAATAAACATCAGCAGAAATTTGATTGGTAGCCAACATAGCTTCATAAGTAGCAATAGCTTCACTGTATTTTTGTTCGCTATAGTGTTTGTTTGCTGTTTGATAATCAGTTTCTACACTTGCTTTGCAATAATTAAAAGCACCTATAAGAAATAGTAATAAATAGAAAGGAAAGATTTTTTTAACTAACATATTCAAATTATGAGAAATATCAATTCCAAAAGTAGCTTTTTTTAGTATCTCTGTATTTGTAAAGGAAAGAAATAGTTGTTAAAAAATCAAAAAACGTAATTTAGCACAAAATTAAATTCAAATAAATTGCTCACAGATTCAGAAAAAAATAGGTATAACCGTCATTTAATTCTCGATAAAATAGGAGTGGAAGGACAAGAAAAACTTAAAGCATCGAGGGTTTTGGTTATTGGTGCAGGCGGTTTAGGTTGTCCTGTATTGCTATATTTAACAGCAGCAGGAGTAGGAAATATTGGCATCATAGATTTTGATACGGTTGATGAAACCAACCTTCAGCGACAAGTTTTATTTACCATTGAAGATATAGGGATTAACAAAGCATTAGCAGCAAAAAAAAGATTGAGTGCTTTAAATAATTACGTGAATTTTAAAACTTATCCTGAAAAGTTAACCACCAAAAATGCGTTGACTATTTTTTCAGCTTATGATATTATTGTTGATGGAACAGATAATTTTTCAACCCGATATTTGGTAAATGATGCTTGTGTAATTACAAACAAACCGCTTGTTTACGGTGCCATCTATAAATTTGAAGGACAGGTTACTGTTTTTAATTACAAAAACGGACCTTCTTATCGTTGTTTGTTTCCAACTCCGCCACAACAAGGAAGTGTGCCTAATTGTTCTGAAGTTGGCGTTTTAGGAGTTCTTCCAGGGTTAATTGGTACGCAACAAGCCAATGAAGTTTTGAAAATTATTTTAGAAATTGGAAGCGTACTTTCTGGAAAAATGCAAATTTACAACGCACTTGAAGCTAGTTTTTATGTGTTAAAAATTCAGCGTGTTGAACAAGAATTTGAAAAAGTACTTGCCAATGCAACAGCATTTGAGCAGTTTGATTATGATTTCTTTTGTGGGATAGAAAAACAAACAACCAAACAAAAAGAAATTACCGCTCAAGAATTGAAAATACTTTTAACAAATGAAGACATCCAAATCATAGATGTCAGAGCCCCTTGGGAACAACCGAAAATTGAAGTTTTAAATGCGATAAACATTCCTCTTCAAGACATTCCGACACAGTTAGAAAAAATAAATCGTTCCAAAAAAACAGTAGTTTTTTGTCAGCATGGTGTTCGGAGTTTAACTTGTATTGCTTTTTTAGAAGCACAAGGCTTTGATAATCTAATCAATTTAAAAGACGGAATTGTTACGTGGGATAAATAGTTAGAGTTATGACGTTGATAGCGAAAAAAAATATCTACCTGAGTAGTAACAAAAATTTAAATTAACAAAAAAACATGCCCGAAAGTCAAAATATAAAAAGAGTAAAGAATATACTAACACAAGGCGAAGGCATTCGTTTGGAGTTTAAAAAATCGCATACTCAACTTCCAGGTAATTTGTTTGAGTCTATTTGTGCCATGCTAAATCGTGATGGTGGTAATATTTTATTGGGAGCAGATAATGATGGAAACATTATAGGAGTTGATGCAACTAAAATAGAAACGATTACCACTAATTTAGTCAACCTTTCAAATAATCCCGAAAAATTAGACCCTCCCTTTATTTTGTTTCCGCAGGTTTATAACATTGATAATAAAACAATAATTCACATACAAGTTCCGTGCAGTTCGCAATTACATAAATCGGCAGGCGTAGTTTACGACAGAAGTAATGATGGCGATTTTAAGGTAACCGAACCGCACCAAATTGTAGAAATTTACAACCGAAAACGAACACATTACACTGAAGGAATTATTTATCCTGGAATTCAGTATTCTGATTTCAATCCTACATTGTTTCCAAAACTTCGTAATCTCATCAAAAGCAACGAAGCCAATCATCCTTGGTTATCTCTTAATGATGAACAATTGTTACAAAAAGCAGGACTTTGGAAAAGAGATTATCAAACAGGGCAAGAAGGTTATACCCTTGCTGCCATTTTATTGTTGGGAAAAGACGAAGTAATACAACAGGTTTTACCACATTATAAAATTGATGCTTTGGTAAGAATAAGCAATACCGACCGTTATGATGATCGTTTGTACATACAAACCAATTTAATAGATGCTTATGACCAGTTATTAGGTTTTGTTGCCAAACATTTACCAGATAAATTTTACACCGAAGGCGACCAACGAAAAAGTTTACGAACTGCTATATTTAGAGAAATTGTTGCCAACATTATTGTTCATCGTGAATATACCAATGCCCAACCAACAACTTTTATTATTTATGCTGATAGGGTTGAAACCGAAAATGCCAACAATCCGCACGGAACAGGAAATTTATCGATAGATGATTTTTCTCCTTTTCCAAAAAATCCAGTTATTGCTAAATTCTTTATGCAACTTGGTCGAGTTGATGAATTAGGCTCTGGAGTAATTAATGTAAACAAGTTTATTAAAAAATACTCCGGACAAAGCAATCCTACATTTATTGAAGGAAAAACCTTTAAAATGACTATTCCTTTAGCAAATGACGGAGCAGTTGTCGGTGCAAATGACGGAGCTATTGACGGAGCTATTGACGGAGCAATTGAGGGAGCAACTGAGGGAGTAAAAGAAAAATTGACAATTCTTTTAAAAGCTATTATTTCTAACGAAGGCAAACGTATTCCTGAATATCAAAAAATAACACAGTTGGGAGGTGAAAGAACTATTGAGAGGTATATACAGCAATTACGTGATGCTAAACTTATCGAATTTAAAGGTGAAGCAGCACAAACTGGAGGCTATTATTTAACAAAACAGTTAAAAGAAAAACTTAAAGTTATTGAATGAACAAACTCTACAAATACGCCCAACACTTTACCAAGATAGAGTTAATTTAAAAATATTTACAGCCCATCAATTTAGAAACGAAATCACAAAAACCTAAATTATTAAAAACATACAAAAATGAAAAAAGTATTCATGCAAGGAGCTATTTCTCCTGAAAAAATTGCAAACTCAATTGCTCATCACCAAGTAAAAACAAACATTGGAGGTCATTCCATTTTTTTAGGACAAGTGAGAGCTGATGAAATAGAAGGAAAAATTGTTCAAGCAATAGATTATTCTGCTTATGAAGATATGGCTGAAAAAGAGTTTCACAACATTAGAGAAGCTGCCTTTGAAAAGTTTGATTTAACATGCCTACATATTTACCACAGTTTAGGAGTGGTAAAAGCTGGCGAAATTTGTTTATTTGTGTTCACTTCATCCAAACACAGAGCAATGGCTTTTGATGCTTGTAGGTTTATTACAGAAGAAATAAAAGCTAAAGTGCCTGTTTTTGGTAAAGAAATTTTTGAAGATGCAACGCATCAATGGAAAACCAATCACTAAGAATTTTTTTTACAATTTCATTCTTGCATTAGGAATACTTTGTTGGGTAGAAAATTGATGTTGTAGGAATTTAAAATACCCTGTAATGGCTATCATGGCTGCATTATCGGTACAAAATTCAAACTTTGGGATAAATACATCGCATCCTTCATTTTTTAAATCTTCTAATTTTTTTCTAAGCTCAGAATTTGCAGAAACACCTCCCGCAATGGCTATTTGATTGATATTTGTTTGTTTAACAGCATTTTTTAATTTAATAATTAAAATATCAACAATGGTTTTTTGAACCGAAGCACAAATATCATTTAAGTTTTCTGTAATAAAAGTTGGATTTTTTGCAAGTTCCTTTTGCAAGAAATAGAGTACAGAAGTTTTTAATCCACTAAAACTAAAGCTAAGAGCTTCCACTTTTGGGTGAGGAAAAACAAATCGATTAGGATTTCCTAATTGAGCATATTTATCTACTAATGGACCACCCGGATAGGGCAATTGAAGCATTTTAGCAACCTTGTCAAACGCTTCTCCTGCAGCATCATCAATGGTTTCTCCAATAACTTCCATTTTTAAAAAATCATCTACACGAACAATTTGAGTGTGTCCACCACTTACTGTTAGGCATAAAAAAGGAAATGAAGGAGCTTTTTTTTGCTCATCAGGAGCGGCAATAAAGTGAGCTAAAATATGTCCTTGCATGTGATTTACCTCAATAAGAGGGATTTTTAACCCCAACGCAAATGATTTTGCAAAAGAACTTCCCACAAGCAATGAACCTAACAAACCAGGTCCATTTGTATAGGCAATAGCCGAAAGCTCTCTTTTTGAAACACCTGCTTTTTTTAAAGCAGCCTCCACAACAGGAACAATGTTTTGTTGATGAGCTCTCGAAGCCAATTCGGGAACAACTCCTCCATAAGCGATGTGAACATCTTGATTAGCAACAACATTGGCAAGGATTTTGCCATCTTTGATGATTGCAGCTGCGGTATCATCACAAGAAGATTCTATTCCTAAAATTATTATGGAAGATTGCTGCATTAAATGTAATTTTGACTTTCGTTTAAACATTCAAAACTATCAAAAAAAGAAATAAAATAGCAATAGTTGCAGTAAGTTTTGTTCTGCTGATAAGCAGTTTATTGATGCTTACTGTTTACAATGCTTCATTTCAGACTTTTATAGTTAAAAAATACCTTAATTATCTTTCTAAAGAATTAAACACCACTATTACCGTAGAAAGTGTTGACATTTCTTTTTTAAATAAAATAACAATAAAAAATCTATATGTTCAAGATTTGAATGAAGATACCTTGGCTAACATAAAAGAAATTACTGTTAATTTAAGTGTTTCGCTTTCAACAAAATATATTGGTTTGAAAAACATAAAACTTAATCAACCTTATTTTAATCTTCAGCATCAAAAAGATTCAGTTCACAATAATTTATTCTTTATAATTGATTATTTCTCATCAGAAGACACCACTTCCACAAAAAGTAATTGGCAAGTGAAATTAAACCAGGTTAAAATTACTAAAGGACATTTTGTTTATGATAATTTCAATTACGATGAACAATTAGCAGGAATAGATTATAATCATGTTGATATCTCCTATTTAACAACGGTGCTAAATGATGTTGAATTTCTTTCTGATGGAGTTGCTTGTGGAATTGAACAACTCAAATTTCATGAAAAAAGGGGTTTTCAGTTAGATAATTTAGTAACACAATTTAAAATTTCAGGAAAAGGAATAGAAGCGGAGCAATTGGTTTTAAAAACACCCAATTCATTAATTAATGGTTCTATCGTTTTTGCAATAGATAGTTTTTCAAATTTAGCTAATTTCATTACTGAGGTGAAAATTACATCAAGCTTTGATTCATCATTAGTTAGTTTTAGAGATATCTGTCATTTTGCTTCAGCATTAGATTGTTTAGATAAATCAGTCATTTTTAATGGAGAAGTGAAAGGAACTCTGGCTGGGATGAAAGGCAGGAAATTGGAAATTACAACTGATGATGGCACTTATTTTAAAGGAAATGCAGATATTTCAGGAATACCTAACCCAGATGATTTATTTTTATACATCACCATAAAAGAACTTAATACTTCTAAAGAGAAATTAGAACAAATACCTTTATATCCTTTTGTTAAGGAAACTTTTATAAAATTACCCAAAAATATAAACCATTTAGGTAATATGAATTTTAAAGGAACATTGTCGGGGTTTATTCATGATTTTGTTGCTTATGGAACACTTAAAACCGATTTAGGAATAATAAATACTGATATTTCATTAAAATTTAAGGAAGACAATACCTATTACCAAGGAAAAGTTAGAACAAAACGATTTTATTTAGGCAAGTTTTTAGAAATTCCAAGTCAAATAGGAACAATAGCTCTAAATTCTGAAGTAAAGGGAAGCGGATTTTCAATTGAAGACATAAATGCAACATTAACAGGAAATATAGAACATATAATTATAAGAGATTATGAATATTCTCATATAAATGTAGATGGTAATTTCAAAAATCAAATTTTTAGTGGAAAATTAGCTGTTGAAGATGAAAACATTGTGTTTGATTTTGATGGAGCAGTTGATTTATCGAAAAAAATTCCTGAATTCAAATTTATTGCAAATATTAAAGAAGCTAAGTTGGGTAAATTGAATTTAGTAAAAACAAAAGAAAAAATGCAAACACGTTTTTCTACTATCCTGATGGCAAATATGAAAGGCAACAACATTGATAATATTGAGGGGGAAATTCAATTAAAAAATTCTACATACATAGATAAAATAGATTCTATATTTATTCCTTCAACCCAATTAACATCTTACATTGAAAATGACATTAAAAAATTAAGTGTAAATGCAGATTTTGCTAATATTAACATTGAAGGAAACTATCAAATTAATGATTTTGTTGCTGTTATCAATAATATAATTTACACCTATTTACCATCACAAAATAATCAAATCTATCTAACCCAAAATATAACCAACAATTTCAGTTTTGATGCTACAATTTACAATACTGATATCCTAACCAAATTATTTTTTAACAATATAAGGTTTAGCCCAAATACTCAACTCAACGGACTTTACAATTCCTCCGAAAACAAATTATCCATTAATGGAAATGCAGATAAAATTGAAGTTTTCGGCACTATTTTAAAAAACTTTAGTTTTATTGGAAACGCAACAAACGAATCTCTAAATATAGAATCAAAAATTAGTGATGTATATATTTTTGGGTTAGACAGCTTGCATTTAGAAGCGTTTGAATTAACAAGCATGATGAAAAATGATTCTCTTTCAACTAACTTTCATTGGAAAAAAGATACATCTGATTTATCAGGTTCGGGTTTCATCACTAATATTATACATTTTCAGCCAAAATTAATTAAAAGTCAATTTTTGAATTCTTATATCGTACTTAATGATACTGTTTGGAACATTTCTCCCAACAATTTGATTGTGTTAGATTCAAGTTCAATAAGTATTTCAAATTTTAAACTTTCTAACGAAACTCAAAAATTATTAATAGATGGAATAATTGATGACAACAACACGAATAATCAATTAGACGTTTATTTTGAAAAATTCAATCTTTCTCTATTTAAAAAGCTAATACCAAAAGATGTGGTTCAAATAGATGGTATTTTTAATGGAGTAGCTTCTATAAAAAAAGTAAACAATGATTTTTTATTCACCTCAGATTTAAAAATTAACCAACTTAAAATAAATGATTATCTAATAGGAGAGGGTGATATCAAGTCAAGATGGAACTCCGAAGATGAGTTTTTATCATTAGATTCTAAGTTTTATATTGATAGGATTCCTTCCATATTGTTGGTTGGAAAATATTACCCTAAAAAAGAAGCTAACAACATCAATTTTACATTAACACTAAATCAAACTGAACTCAGTATATTTGATACGTATGTCAATGATTTTGTTTCTGATTTAAGCGGAAAAGCAAATGCGTCTATTTCTATAAAAGGAAATCTTAAACAACCAGAATTAAAAGGAAAAATAAACTTAACTGAAACAAAATTTACAGTTAATTATTTAAAAACAACTTATTCTTTTCCTACACTACCTATAAATGTTGTGTCCGATATGATTTCTTTTGATCATGTTACGCTATTTGATGAAAAGAAAAACAAAGCACATACTTCAGGAACACTCTTGCATACTAATTTTAAAAATTTCAATTTAGATTTAGGAGTGCAGTTTAAAGAGTTTATGGTGTTAAATACCAAACAAGTTGACAATGGAGATTTCTTTGGGAGAGCTTTCGGAACAGGGCATGTTGATATTGCTTACGACCAACAACATTCAAAAACTAATATTGATGTGAGTTTAAAAACTACGAAAGGAACTGTGTTTAGTATTCCTTTAGGAGGTGGCGAAGAAATTCAGGAAAACAGTTTTGTTAGTTTTGTTACTAAAGATTCATCAAGTTTAATTATAAACAAAGAAGAAAAATTAGATTTATCAAAAATAGATATGCAATTTGACCTAGATGTAACTGATGCTGCTGAAGTTAGGTTGATTTTTGATGAGAAAGTAGGCGATATCATGAAAAGCACAGGGAATGGTAATCTTAAATTAGAAATTAACACAGAAGGAGATTTTAATATATTTGGAACTTATATCATTAAAAGTGGAGATTACCTTTTTACACTTCAAAATGTAATTAATAAACGATTTAATTTATTAGAAGGAGGTTCTATTAAATGGAATGGAAATCCTCTTGACGCAATAATAGATATAAGTGCAACCTATAGAACCCGAGCAAGACTTTTCGATTTATTAATGGCTATCGATACATCAGATGTGCTTAAAAAAAGAATTCCCGTAGATTTAACACTTCGATTAAGAAATTCCCTATTGACTCCCGAAATTTCATTCGATATTTCCTTACCAACTGCCGATGAAGACACAAAAAGTAAAGTAAAAAGTGTTTTGTATGTAAGTAACCAAGAAGAAAACATACAAGAATTAAACAAACAAGTATTTTCCTTATTGGTGTTAAACCGTTTTTTACCTCCTCCTGGTGTTGATGGTGTTGCTGGAAATGCGGGTCTGGAAAAAACAGCTACGAGTGAATTACTTTCTAACCAATTGAGTAATTGGCTCTCCAAAATTAGTAATGAATTTGATATTGGTGTAAACTACAGACCAGGTGATGAAATTTCGAGTCAGGAATTAGAATTAGCACTTTCAACTCAACTGTTTAACGATAGATTAGTAATAGATTCTAATTTTGGATTATCAGATAGGCAGAATTCTCCCACAGGACAAAATAATAATAATTTAATAGGAGATGTTACCCTTGAATATAAAATATCTAAAGATGGAAAATTAAGAGTTAAAGCATTTAATAAATCCAACCAATTTTCTTTGCTAGAAATAAATAGTCCTTATACGCAAGGTGTTGGAATCTCTTACAAAGAGGAATTTGATACTTTTGGAGAACTTGTTGATTCGTTCTTTAGCCTTTTTAAAAGAAAATCAAAAAAACAAAAAAATGTTGATGATGATGATTTGGATGGCTTATAGCATTCAAAAGAATCACTAAAGTTTGTTAAAAAAGATTACAGTCATTATTTTTTAATTATTTTTACAAATAAATTTATAACTGTGAAAGTACTTCAACTCTTTTTCCTTATAATTTTTACCCCTTGTTTTTTGTTTAGTCAAACAGATGATTCTGATACTTATGTTAATCCAGATGAAGAATATGTTGTTCCTTTTGATTCGTTAAGTGTTAAAGACAAATTACATTATAATTTCCAAATGGGTGTTACAGCTTCTTCTAATGGGAGTTTTGGTACTTTTTACAAACCATCTTTAGTTTATCAGGTTTCTCCAAAATTTTCAGTAAGTACAGGATTTATGTATCAAAACATTAACGCCAATAACTTGCCCATTTTGAATGATTTCCAATACCAATCATTTTCTGGTAACATTGCTCAATATTATGCTTTTGTAGCTGGAAAATACCAACTTAATGAACGATGGGCTGTTGGTGGTTCTGTTTTCTATGATTTCACTCAATTTAATGATGTAAATGGAGCTAATTTAAATCAAAACACTTCAGGTTTTGACCGAGTAGGTTATTCTGGTTTTTTTGAATATAAAGCACCAAGTGGGTTTGTTATTAGTGGCGAGATTAGAATGAATGATCAATACAATCCTTTCAATAGATATGGAAATGGATTTAACACTTCATTTGGAACTGGTTTCGATAGAAGTTTTGGTTCTCCGTTCCGAACTTGGTAATAGAGTTCTTTAAAAAAATTATTCCAATGTTTTATCCAATAAATAAACAATAGTTGCCATTGCAGCAGTACCTAATTCTAATTCTCTTTTATTAACAGTTTCAAAAACATCGGCATGCGAATGGTGGTAATTAAAATACTGTTGCGAATTTATTGCTATTCCAATTTGAATCATTTCAGGATATTCGTCCATTAAAGGAGAAATATCAACCCCACTATATCCTTTTTTAAATTTAAGTAAATCATAATCAAACAATAATTTCTGATATTGTTGAACCAATTTTAATTGTTCATCTGTTCCTCTCACGTCAAAACCTATAGGTAAAAACCCACCTCTATCACTTTCGATGGCAGCAATGTGTTGTTCTTTTTTTTGTTTAGCCAGTTGAGCGTAAGTATTTCCACCAAAGTTTCCATTTTCTTCATTCATAAACAACACACAACGCAGGGTATGATTTGGTTTGTATTTTAATTGTTTTAAAATACGAAGAGCTTCAATGGAATGTACGATTCCAGCACCATCATCATGAGCACCTTCTCCCACATCCCACGAATCTAAATGTCCGCCAAAAGTGATGATTTTATTGTCTTTTGTTCCTTTCATTTCTCCAATAACATTATATGAAATAGCTTCTGGATAAGTTTTACAGTCCATTTCTAAAGAAAATTTTATTTTTTCTTTTGCATACCAATTTATTAACGCATCAGCATCTTTAGTACTTATTGCTGCTGCTGGAATTTTTTTAATTGTTTCGTCATAATTCAAAACTCCTGTGTGAGCAAAATGGTCTGTTGGTGTGCTTAATGAACGAATAATAACTGCTTTTGCTCCAAGCTTTGATGCTTCAGAAGCTCCATTGGCTCTAATTGGGTAACAATGTCCATAAGATGAAAAAGTATTAATGAATTTTTGATCAAATGCTTGATTGATGAATACAATTTTATCCTTAATTTCCTTAGCAGATTTTGTTTTTAATTCATCAATAGTTTGAACAACAACAACTTCTGCTTCAATTAATCCATTAGTTGCAACAGAACCACCAAGAGCCAGCACATTTAATTTCAAATATTGATTAGATGAATTGGAAATCCATGCAGCTTCGGTAGTCCCTCTTTCCCAATGAGGTACTTTTGTTTCTTGCAAATAAACCGAATCAAACGCATAAGACTTTAATAATTCAAAACCCCATCTCACAGCCATTTCAGCTTCAGCAGAAGCGGTAATTCTTGCTCCAATGTTTTTACACAAATACCGCAAATTTTCATGTGCTTGCCCTTTCTCTAAGGCTTCATCATAAATTTTTCGGACAAAAACAGAATCGTTTTGAGAAAAGGAGGGGAGAGTCAATAAAAACAATACAATAACTATGATAATTTGTTTCATAAAATGAAATTAAAAAAGCAAAAGTATGAAAAATATATAATTTTCAAATTGATTAGTCTTTGAAACAAATGAAAAATTACATTCAGTTATAACACAATAGTTCTTAGCGTTTAAGCTATTTCTTTAGATAATTTAATTAAACATAGATTCTATAACCAACTATTAATGGATAATTTCGCACCCATTATAAAAAAACGACCTATTATTTCAAATAAAAAAAACTAATGGATTATTCCGTTGGTTTTTTATTTTTTGATAGTGGGCGTACGACAAATTTCCCTTTCAGTAAATGAAAGTATTGGAACACTATAAGAATTCAGAAAGGAAGCGACCTTTGATAAATTTCGCTAGTTTTTTTAACTGTTAAAATTAGCGAGGGTAATAGAAAGCAACCCTTGAATTACGAAATAACAAAAGATAGAATAGGCTTTTTCCTTTGATAAGGAAACTGCAAAGAACAAAACTATCAGGGCTTGGGTTGTGCGGCAATTTTATCAGTAAAAAAACAAGGAATTTATCAGAAGTCTTGATTTTTTGTTTCTTTTTGATTAAGCAAAAAGAAAAAGTTAAAAGCCTCGCTGTTCCTTTAACTGATGAAAAACAGTAAAAGGGAAGTTTGTCGTACGTCCTTGATAGTGCTTGATAGTTGTCAAATAATAAATTAAAATAAAAATTTAGTATGAAGAAATACTTTAACCTGTTCGATTTAAAACAAAAAGTAGATTACAAATTAGAAGTTCTTTCTGGATTAACAGTTGCTTTAGCACTAGTTCCTGAAGCTGTTGCTTTTGCCTTAATAGCTGGTTTATCTCCGCTAACAGGATTATATGCAGCTTTTGTTATGGGTTTAGTTTCTTCTATTTTAGGTGGACGACCAGGTATGATTTCAGGAGCAACAGGTGCTGTGGCTGTTGTAATTGTTAGTTTAGCTATTTCTCATGGTGCAGAATATATTTTTGCAACTGTTATTTTAGCAGGTCTCATTCAAATGTCAGCAGGCTTTCTTCGTTTAGGAAAATTAATGCGACTGGTTCCTCATCCTGTAATTTTTGGTTTTGTGAATGGGTTAGCTATAATTATTTTTATGTCGCAACTCAATCAATTTAAAGACATAAATGGTGCATGGTTAACAGGAAATTCATTGTATATCTTAGTAGTATTAGTAGTATTAACAATGCTCATTATTTGGGGACTTCCAAAACTAACGAGGGTTGTTCCTGCTTCGTTGGTTGCAATTATTGTTGTTTTTGGTGTAGTTACTTTTTTTGAAATAGACACTAAAACTGTTGGTGATATAGCTTCTATACAAGGTGGTTTTCCTCCTTTTCATATTCCTGAAATTCCATTTAATTTGGATACACTTATATTAATATTTCCTTATGCCGTAATTATGGCTGGTGTTGGTTTAATTGAAAGTTTGTTAACATTAAATATTATTGATGAAATAACAGAAACCAGAGGAAGAGGAAATAAAGAAGCCGTTGCCCAAGGTATTGCCAATGTATGCTCAGGCTTCTTTTCAGGTATGGGTGGTTGTGCCATGTTAGGACAAAGTTTAATTAACATTTCATCAGGAGCAAGGGCAAGATTTTCGGGTATAGTTGCAGCAATAATGTTGCTTGTTTTTATTATGTTTGGTTCAGGTTTAATTGAAAAACTTCCTATGGCTGCACTCACAGGCTTGATGATAATGGTGGCAATAGGCACTTTTGAATGGGCAAGTTTAAGAACCTTTAAACGTATGCCTAAATCAGATATTTTTGTGATGATTACAGTTACTTTGGTAACTGTAATTCTTCATAACTTAGCATTGGCAGTTATTGTTGGTGTTATTATAGCTGCTTTAGTTTTTGCTTGGGATAACGCCAAACGAATTAGAGCAAGAAAACATATTGATGAAAATGGAATTAAACATTACGAAATTTATGGACCTTTATTTTTTGGTTCCGTTACTGCTTTTAATGAAAAATTTGATGTGTTGAATGACCCTGATGAAGTGATAATTGACTTTGAAGAAAGTAGAGTAGTAGATATGTCTGCCATTGAAGCATTAAACAAACTTACGGAGCGTTATGATAAGGTAGGTAAAAAAATACACTTAAAACATTTAAGTGCAGATTGTCGTTTACTTCTGAAAAATGCCGATAAAATTATTGATGTAAACGTAGTTGAAGATCCAACCTACAAAGTGGTAGTTGATAAAATCTAAGACACAGCACAAATAAAAGCATCTTTAAAAAATGGTATTTTTTTGTGTTTATGATATTGTAAAAGTTACACATTAAACCGAAAGTGCATAATATCACCATCTTGCACAATGTATTCCTTTCCTTCTACCGACATTTTTCCAGCTTCTTTCACTGCTGCTTCAGAACCAAAAGAAACAAAATCGTTGTATTTAATCACTTCTGCACGGATAAACCCTTTTTCAAAATCAGTGTGAATTACACCAGCTGCCTGAGGTGCTGTTGTGTTTTTATAGATAGTCCATGCTCTTACTTCTTTTACTCCAGCCGTAAAATAGGTTTCTAAATTCAATAACTTATAAGCTGCTTTTATGAGTTTGTTTACTCCTGCTTCTTCCAATCCTATGTCTTGTAAAAACTCTTGACGCTCTTCATAGGTTTCTAATTCGGCAATATCAGCTTCTATTTGAGCACCTATCATAATTACTTCTGCATTTTCATCTTTCACAGCTTCTTTAACTTGCTCAACATATTTATTTCCGCTTACAACAGACGATTCATCAACATTGCATACATATAAAACGGGTTTATTGGTGAGTAGGTGGGAGTCTTTTATAAAAAGGCATTCATCTTTCGTAACATCAACAGTTCTAGCAGATTTACCAGAATTTAAAGCATCAACATAGCGTTGCAATACTTCAGCTTCTTTTACAGCACTTTTATCTCCTGTTTGAACTTTTCTTTTCATCCCATCTAGCCTTTTCTGAACGGTTTCCAAATCTTTCAATTGTAATTCAATATCAATAATTTCTTTATCTCTCACAGGGTTCACTGAGCCATCAACATGTACCACATTGCCATCGTCAAAACAACGTAACACATGAATAATTGCATCCGTTTCTCTGATATTTGCTAAAAATTTATTACCTAATCCTTCACCTTTGCTAGCTCCTTTTACTAAACCAGCAATATCAACAATTTCAATGGTGGTTGGTTGTACTCGTTCAGGTTTAACTATAGTTTCTAATTGCTCTAATCGTTCATCAGGAACAGTTATCACACCAACATTTGGTTCAATTGTACAAAAAGGAAAATTTGCCGACTGTGCTTTTGCATTTGACAAACAATTAAATAAGGTAGATTTACCTACATTTGGTAAACCAACAATTCCACATTTTAGAGCCATAATGATAAATTTAAAAGGTTGCAAAAGTAATAAAGTTTAGCAATTCATTATTCATTGAGTTTCTTTTCTAAAATTTTAATTTTTAATTTCAAAAAATCAACCAAAATTATTTTTACTTTTGTTGACTAATTCTAATTGATAGAAGGTCGTTAAATTATGTCTAAAGAGATTAAAGCCCAACAAATTATTTATAAAATTATCAATCCGCTAATCAATCTATTTGTTAAAGTAGGGGTAACTCCAAATATGATAACAACAATTGGTTTATTGTTAAATATTGTTGCATGTGTTATCTTTATAATAGGAGCAAAGTTTGGTGAGAGAAATGATATGACCTACGTTGGGTGGGGAGGTTTTACAATATTAATTGCAGGTTTATTCGACATGATTGATGGCAGATTGGCTAGAATAGGAAATATGTCTAGTACTTTTGGTGCTTTATACGATTCTGTGTTAGATAGATACAGTGAAATGATAATGTTTTTAGGCATTTGCTACTATTTAGTTGCTCAAAGTTTCTTTTTAAGTTCTCTATTTGCTTTCATTGCACTTATTGGTTCTATGATGGTAAGTTACACCAGAGCAAGAGCTGAAGGACTGGGTATTAACTGTAGTGTTGGCATGATGCAACGACCAGCTAGAGTGGTAACTATTGGTGCAGCTGCAATGTTTTGTGGGATTTTCTATTATTTTTTCGGAAATGTTGGTCCAATTC
>Ga0100402_1001932_pt1 | contig 23626 bp, 15 predicted proteins | sample CryGeyme20150102_FD_80419 | JGI IMG/M metagenome (GOLD analysis project Ga0100402, IMG submission 80419) | Groundwater microbial communities from Crystal Geyser aquifers in Utah, USA - Crystal Geyser metaG 2015-0102 | ecosystem: Environmental > Aquatic > Deep subsurface > Groundwater | place...
ATGGATAGACTGGACTACTGGACTAGACTAGTGTGTGGATACAGAGTAAGCATAGGCACACGACCTAATAGAGTAAGACCTAACTCCTGAGTCCTATGGCAGTCCACCTGGGCTTAATTTGGTAGTACAGTAGTAGTACTAGTAGAATACGGCAAACTCTAATCGGAATCATGATAATTCAACAGATGCACATCTGTTCGCAATCTCAGTTTCAATTCGAAATCGCGGATGCAGGTCATCGAACTCTCTAGCTCGTAGCTCGTAGCTCGTAGAACAGGTCTTAATTATTACTCTACCATACTTCTTGGAAGATTACGCAAGAAGGTATCTTGGTTTCCACTTTTACCTTTAAAAGATGTTCTTCTTCTATCGCAAACAATTGAAATTTGTTGATTAACTTTGATTCAATCTTACCAGCACAATTAATAATCAAAGTAATCTACGAGAACCATGTCCTCTGATCCCCGCCTTATCGTTGCCTTTCAAAAGGATGCCATTCCTGCTCACCTTTGTCATGCCATTGCCGATATTGCCATGGAGGCCATTGGTAGCCGAGGTGCCTTTACCATTGCTTTGAGTGGAGGTAGTTTGCCAGGATTTTTGGCCGAGTTGGAGGGTGTCTTTGATGAAAAGGGTCAAGATCCTAAATTGGATTGTTGGCATGTTGTGTTGGCAGACGAACGTTGTGTACCTTCCAGTGATGATGATTCCAATCTCAAGGCTCTCAGCGAAAATTTGTTTTCGGTGTTGAAGGTACCCGCTTCTCAAATATACGGCATCAACGAATCTTTGTTGGGCGATGCAGCAGCGGTGGCCAAAGACTACGAAGAAACTATCAAATCGGTGCTGGAAAAAAGTGGCGGACAGCTGGATCTTGCCGTTCTGGGTTTTGGCCCGGATGGTCACACGTGTTCGCTGTTTCCCGACCACGAATTGCTCAAAGAAGAGACAAAATGGGTGGCATCCTTGACGGATAGTCCCAAACCACCTTCGTCTCGTATTACTCTAACATTCCCCGTTCTTAATCAGAATACACGAAACATTATTTTCTGTGGAGCTGGTGAAAGCAAGGGACCTGTATTGCGAACCGTCTTTAAAAGTCTCGACAAGGCCACGGATGCCTACGACATCCCCAATGGAGCCTTGTACAAGGTAACACGTGACGATGAAATGCCACCCTATCCTTCTGGCATGGTCATGCCCCAGGAGCGAGGATTGACCTGGATTGTTGATGCCGATGCCATGACAGCAGCTCAGTCGGCTCCTTCTCCCTATTAAAAAATGTTGATCTTCTCTTCCTTACTATTTTGGGGGAGGGAGTCGAAGTTGAAAGAAGGAAATATTGTTGATTTTTTGTAAGCTCTCCATGGTGATGTTGTGTAAAAGTGAGCATGGTTTCATATTATAGTTAAAAATAAAGGAAGGAAGAAAAAAATGGGGTCGCAAAATGGTGGGCGGGCTGCTGGGCGGGTGCATCAAATAAAGAGACATATGAAAAAATTCTGTCAATCAAACTTCTCAAAATCAATCTGCGGTGAAATAATACGTTTTTGAAGAAAATTAAAGAGGTTTTGCATTCGAGAGCGCAAATGTTGCTGAAAGATTTCATCCGCAAACCAAAACGTAAAGTGTGGAATTTCAGGCCTTGGGGAGGGTAAATCGCTTTTACACACGAGATTCTTGATAATTACTTCGTCAATTTTTATCGTAACATTTATTTTTCTGGACAGTAATAAATGAATGTCAATAGTTTAGCCATCGCTTCTCATTACCGATACTCAGCTAGACTACTGTAGCTAGAGTATGAATAGTAATGCAGTTGTCAGAGGAGTGAGCAAGAACGCTGATTTTAGAGTTTCAATAATCAGTGAACACCTGGGCATGAAATATTTTCGCGCCATTAGCATTGGGAAGAGCAGGCGAAGGGTACTATTATTTTCATAGTAAATTTAGCAGGGTCAGTCATGTTGCTTTGTTGCTGCCTTTCAGCCGAGCTCATTCATATTATTTTTTGCTCCTCACACGATTTTCAACTTATTAATTGCACAATAAGCAAATAAATACTATTAGTAATCCGAGAACTCATTATTACACGCTACGCGCACACATCAAAACAATCATGAAGAAGAAAATCAAGGATCTTCACGCTAGCAATGTCTTTGAACAGGCAATCCTGGAGAGTACCAACCGCACCGATGCTACAAAGTATCTTCAGAACACCACAGTGGACGTCGATGCAGACCATGTGTACTACAACAACGCGAATTTCAAAACGGCCTGGAAGGACATAAGAGAATGTGAATGGAATGATGTAGATGGTACTATGCAATTTCTGGATATTAAAAAGAATCGTTATGTAAAATGTTACGGAGCTCAACAATCTGGCCAACCATGGACAAAGTTTCTAAAGCTTGTTCAGGTTTTTTGGCAAAGACAGCTCAACCGAGTGAAACGACGACAAGAAAGGGAAGTAGCGGCCAATGCGAAACCTAAACGCACCTATACAAAGCCCAAGCCACGACATCGTACCTATGCTAAATTCTCTAGTTCGTACACCAGTAACAACGCTTGGAGCGATGATGATGATGACGAAGACAAAGACGACATCCTCGGACACAGTTATCGTGATCAAAAGAAAAAGACAACAGTGACTCCTCAAGGTAAAAACGACGACCATGATGATGAGGAATCAGATCTCGATCAGGAAAGTAACAACAATAATGATAATGTGGATCAGTATGAATCAGAACCTGAACCCGAAATGGAAGACGAACTCCCCGTGAAAGAGACGGCTGAGGACATGACATCTGATGTCGATGATGACGATACTCCTCCTACCCGTGATACCCATCATATATTGAATTCCAGCAATACCAAGACGCCCAAACCTCGGTTGCAAGAGAGACGCAAACGATTGCGCAAACTTGTTGATGCTACTATGGTTGATTCGGACGACTCGGATTCTGAAAATGAGTTTGGTTTTAACGACAGTGTGGCCACCATGACAACACCCACAATGAACCAAAATGTTGTTACTCCTCGTGAGACCAAGATTTTAGACTCGGACGATGAACAGGAACAAGAAAATGTAGCAGTGGAAAAAACAACTGACGAAAAGTCTCCTGGCACGAAAGCTGCCATTGTTAAAACGAAACCCATCTCAGATTTTTTCAAAGCCAAGAGCGGTGTCAACAAGGTCAAGCCCAAGCCATCCGTCACAACGAATAAATCAAAGGACGAGTCTGCTAGTAACAGCAATAACGTCAAGATTGTTGCCAAAATCTCTCCCAAACCTTCGTCGCCAACTCGTCGCGGTACTCAAAAAGGCAATTGGTTGTCGAATCGTGAGTCGCCGCCAATGCATCCAGCATTCTCGCCGAAACGAAGTCCCAAAGCCAGCGGTGGTGATGTATTCAGTCCTCCCCGAACCGCATTGAAGCAAAAACCGAGTGGATACAACTTTTTTACGGTTGGCAATGAGTTGGAGGATGATCCCATCGAAGACCACTCCCAGGATACTATCCTTCCGATCAAGAATCAATTGAAATTTTCTCCTTCTCGTTCTCCTCATCGAGCAGCCATCAAGCGCCGCCGATTGGGAGAAGTCCGCAAGACGTATGTAGGAGGTAAAAATGATCTTTTTCGGGGCAAGAGCAGTCCCATCAATACCAATATTACTACTACCGCCGTCAATACCTTTCCAATTGCGACGAAGGAGCCAGAAGTGCCTCCCTGTTCGTTTGCCCGGGGTCTCTACAACATGGGCAATACGTGTTACTTGAATTCGTCCTTGCAAATGATCTACACTATTCAAGGCTTTGTCTCCAAATTGAAAGGCAGGGGAGGGGATCTAGTAAAAAACGTTGTTGAGACAGCGTCTCACGTTGCTGATATTTCCAGCGGTACGGGAGCAGCGTCTGCTAAACCCGTCAAAAATGCAATTGACAAGCAATCGGACAACTTTCAAGGGTTTGAACAGCGCGATGCCCACGAGTTTTTAGGAGAGTTGATTGACAAGATTCACGATGAACTCGCTGGACAGACGCCGTATGCTGATGGTGACGAAAAGAAGGAAGATGTTCCTGCTGCTGCTGGCGATAGTATGGCGGAAGAGTCGAAAGTGGTATCTCCTACCAAGACTGGCGAATCAGCCAGCAATGAAGTCCTCCCCACAGATGAGTACTTTCGCTGCGACATTGAAGTTTCTCTCAAGTGCAAGTCTTGTGGCTACACCCGGTCCAAGCAAGAAATGTATCGTCATTTGTCTTTGGATATTGTTCAGGAAAGAAACGGGGAAGAAGGCATGAAAGCCTCTATCGAAAAGAGCTTGGAGCAATTCTTTCAAGAGGAAGAACGTGAAATCAAGTGTGAAAAGTGTGAAGACGGCAAGGCTGCTTCCCAAAAGCTTCGTTTGTTGTCACGGTACGTTATCATGCATGATGTGCTTTTTTTTTGTCTATATTATTCTCGCGATATCTCCATTCTAATTGTACGCATTGTGTGTCTCCACCTCCTCTCGATCACAACACAGTCCCAAGGCTCTGCTATTGCATTTGAAGCGTTTTACTCCCAATATGAATGGCACCTTTCAGAAGAACAGGGATCCCGTTCAGCTTTCGAAAGAATTGTCGATGGATAAGTTCTTGGGTGGCAACGTTTCTTCCGAGGCTGGCAATCACCAACACAAGTACTTTTTGAAGAGTCTCGTGTATCATATTGGAAGCACCGCGTTTTCAGGTCACTACACAGCTGATGCTCTGCGCTTCCGGCCCAGACTCGAGACTGATGCAGTTGGTGGTGGTAGTGGTGGTAGTGGTAGTGTGGGAGAAAACAAGGTTCCAGAATGGGTCTCCTTTGATGATTCCAGGGCAACCGTGACCAAGCTGTCGGATATTGTTGGTAGCCTCACGTGTCAAAAAGCGGCCTACATGCTACTTTACAGCATGGACTAAGTACGGCGTATAAGTTCAGACTTAGTTCATGGAAATGGGGACATAATATTGTGATTACTCCAAGAGGGGGTCCACAGTGATAATCTCGAGCTATTCGTAGCTATTACTGTTCGTACTGTACTCTCACTACAAGCTAGTAGACAAAAACACTTATAGCTACAGGAATTCTCAATAGAGGTACAAACAAACAACGCACACGAGTACTAATCCATTACACCAGGGTCTACTACCCTATTACTGTAGCTAGTAGACCGACTTCCTCTTTGCTCGGGAATGATGTACTACTTCGTTATTATTTGCAGCCCGGGCGGGATCTTGAAGTTTTATTTTTTGTGATCGCGACGATTGACATCTTGACACTCCGTTTTGCGCCAGTGAGAGATGATGAGCAGACGTGGCACTGACACGAACCAGGAACATCACACCAGCATACTACTACTACTACTGTAGCTATTAGAGTAGAGATTCACCTTCGGCCGCAAAAAGCAAGGGCGTTCGCTTAAATTAGCAGGATCATGGATTGAGATGATTGATTGTCCATCACATCATCCATCTACTACTACAAGTAGTACTAGTGTATTAGTAGCTAGAGTAGTAGACCTACACTAACGGTTCCTCATTCCTTTTTTATGCGGAGATTCCTACTCCTCACAATTATTTTGATATTATATTCACAACAATCAGATATCAACGAGCAATTTACACATTGCTAGTAGAAGAAGATAAGATCTGTAAAGTATAATATCTGCACGAGCTTCATTCTTAGAGATCCCATATCCCCATATAGACCACAGACCACTATATCCTGTAGAAGAACAAATCCATTTTAACATGATGAATACACCAGCCGCAACCGCTGCAGCAGCAGCCCGCGCTCTTTCTCGTACCAGCAGCCGGGTCCGACCCGCTCCTTGTATGCAGAGCCTTTCCTTTCATACCACTGCAGCCGCTGACAAACAGCAATCCAGTCTTCGTCGCAACGAAGCTTGTTCTTTTGAAGAACCCAACGCTTTAGATGTTTGCAACTACGGTTATCGTGTCGTGGTTCGCAGCAACAGTCACGGCAATCTGCATCGCGGGTACACCACTTCCAGTGTCTGTTCTTCTTCCATCTACACGGAAGAGTACGATGATTACACGACGTACACAGGAGGTTCCACGGAACATGGTGCTGTGCAATACGATCTGGGTTCCTCCAGTCCTTGTACGGTCGTGGGAGGAGGTTTGGATTCCATTCTGCAGTTCGATGAAGCAGGCTTTGTCAAGCCTTGCTGGGAAACAGAGGGTTGAAACAATTCCACTGCATGTGATAGTAGTGGTAGCAGCAGCAGCAGCAGCATGGAGGAACCTGCTGAATGGATCTTGCGAAATGGCAGCACCATGAAGGAAGAGGCTGTGTCTCCCCCTCGGACGTCGAATGAGGAACTATAAATTATCTATAGCGCTCAACTTCTGGGCCTCTTTACTGCATAACTGCACTGCTACGCGTTGAATATTACTCTACACAACTCAAAATACTAAAAGATCATTTTATAATTAGGCAAACAGCAAGCCTACCCTTCTTATGATGATACTGTAGCACTACCTGGTAGCTAGCTAGCCAAGGAGTCTACAAATAAAAAATGCTCTCCCACTGATAGTACCATACTCTAACTGTTGCCTACTCCTAGTACTCTTGGTAGCTACAGTAGCTCATTCCGTGCGGCTTTCTGTTCTGACAAGCAACGATAAGGAGACTGCGGGGGTTCTTCAACATTCTGGTTTCGGTCGTGGAAATCTACTCTTCGCGCACGAGAACCGCGCTGTCGTGACATACGACCCGATTGCGTTCTCATAATATATTAGTAAAAGATCGTCCAATCATGATAAGTACCGCGCGGCACATTATTTGACTGGGCTTTCACAAGCAGGAGATCCAAGAACTCCTGCTCGCGAGGAGACACAAGGGTCGCGCCTACTAGCTAGAAGGGGGTGCCTGGTTGTACAATCCTGTGGGCCTGTAAACGACATGGAAACAACATAATATCATCTAATTTATAGTAGTCTAAGCCAATTGTCACAAAGCACGGTAGTTTCATGTCATCAAGGCAATTGTTATGGGAAAGCGCACGCGCTCTATACTCCCTCGCGACGCCGACGGAGTGCTGGTTCTATCTCAAGCGACTCTGCTTCTGGAGAAAAACCACCCTTGTCACTATTGCTGCTTTGCTTTGGAACAACGACTCCTCTCATTTGCCACAGCGCCATCTCTCCTGTGTGTGGTAAAGTATTGTTGTTTCGTTTAATACTAATCAATTCTGCGTCCAAGGGAAGCAACACTGGCGGCGGCAACCCTTCCGATGGGGCCCCGAAAAGACAAGGAGGGAGAGCTAAATAGCCATCCTCGTCAAAGATCTTATCTTTTGATTTGCCGTAAATGGGCTCCACACGGCAAAGAAGCTGCCCCGTGTTCGCGTGATATAGCTCCATGGAGAGACAAGCAGGTGCGTGGCAGTGTGGGCCGGCATAAATGATCTGGACACCCTCTGTTTTGCTTGGGTCTCTGCTTCCGATTCCCGTGCACCAAGATGCGTCCCTGTGTGTGTCACAGTCGTGCAGCATATCTTTGATTTGAAAGCGAGCCGTGATAGTTTTTACACACTGGCTTGTGGGAGTTCCGGGAGGACACTGTTCGATATCGTACTCGCCAGCATTTCCTTCTGTTGCCCAAGTCAAACGCACGAGATTTTGGTGAGACGCTGGCTGCTGCATCGACTCGGAGACCTGCAGTCCTGCTTCACTAGGCTTTGTTGGCGGCCGATACTCCTCAAAGTAGAAGCGAAACTTGAGTTGATACTCCAAATACTGATCCTGCCACGGAATCTCTTGATCTTTGTCGAGAAGAAACTGTCCGTGATTGCAGCAAAAGAGACCACCCTGATATGTTTTCACCTTGCATGTTGGATTGATGTAGTCCTTGCTGATCAAGCTGCCTCGGGGAAACGAAGGACATCGTCCTTCCTCATAGAACTTGCGGCCTTGAATAGTCCCCTGTACGCCGGCTCGGCAAATTTGAGTCTGTTTTTCTGTCTCCAAAAAATTCAGCTGGGCAGGACCGTGCCCGCAATGTTGAGCAAATTCCATGCTGCAGCCTCGAGCGGTGATAATGGGAAGGTTCGCCGCCAGGACTGGGTCAAAGCTAAAGGAGGAACCATGACGAGAACGTGTCAAGACAACGGTTCTATTTCCTCCGACAACTTGGTTGCGGTGGATCTTCAAATGACTGCTGCTAGTCGACGTCGTATTGGAAAGAACAACTCCTGCTTCATGGTATCCCAACTGTCTCTCTTCGACGTGGTCACCTTTTACAATAATTGCGTAAGGTCCGCCGTCGGGACATTGATCGGACTCCATGTGATTGCACATTGTAGCGGACCCAAAGCCAACTCCAAACCACTTATCTACTGGGCCCACAATCTTGATAATTACCGCATCGTCATCGTCAACGTCAACGTCACTCAACCCATTGCCGTTGCCTGCAGATGGTTGTTGAACGGCCACCGTCACATTTACTTGTCCAGCAGCAAAGGCAACCATGTCATTCTTGCTAGCCACGAAAGGGTCAATGCGGTTATCGTCTGCCTCCAATGAAGCTTCAACGCTCTCGGAATTCCAGTACACGTCCGTAGTGCCATCCTTGAATTGCACTAAACTACAACCTGTTGGTAGAGATGCATTGTGGATGACCAAACGTCGAAAGAGGGACGAGCCGACTAGTTGCGGTGCAGTCTCAAAGCATTCCTTCTGGCTCTGCACAGGCTCATCACAAATGGTGGCTTTGAGAGAATAGGTCATATTCCATGTTTTTTGAATTCGATCACTGCAAGGACATTCCAGCAATCCACTATATCCAGCACTGGGTGGTACTTGGCTTGAACGAGGCATGGGTCCCGGACGATAGGCCGGTCCGGGTTCGTCTCGATTGAAGGTATCAATCAGCATCGGAACCAAACGAAAGGTATCTGGTGATTCAATGAGCTGAGCGTACCCACGTGGGTATCCGTGATAGCTCATGCGAAACTCTCCTCCATTTCCTTCACTAAAGAACTGAACCTTGGGGTCCATGTTCTCTGCCTCTTCTGCAGTATATTTTAATTCCGTTACCCAATGATCTTCGCTGCCATGTGTTAATCCAGAACGAAGCATTTCTTCTGACGCTTTAATCTTTCGCAAGCGAGCTTTCTTGGAGTTTACCAACCAGGAGCAGTAGTGATGATTGTAAGTGTGCGTAATGGGAACTGATGTTTCAACTTGTTTGGAATTCCCGTTTTCATCTAGCCGAGTCTGGACTTGTACTTGATCTACTTCGTACCCAACCACCGCCATGGTCTTGTTGTTGGCAAATCGTTCGACGATTTCTGGGGGAATTGGAATGGGTGGCATTCCTGCCCAAAAGACTTCAGAATACCGGGTGCGGATAGTCGGTGAATAGACTTCAAAGAATTCAGCTTTATAATCTGTGTTGAATTGTGTGTGGGATAACCCATTGGCAATCTTGTATTGACCCGGAGCTCCATTCATATTCTCCGCCAAGGCCAGAAAATGCTTGCCAAAAAAGCACAAGATAGCGACGAGGGAAAGCATTCGCTCCTGGCGGGAACGAGAGATGTCAAAGGATGTCATGGTGTTTTACCTTGACTTCTTCTGACTGAATTTCTTTGTACGCTTCTCCTTTTTGGTCTCTCAGCAACAAGTTGGGTATGGCTTCTGTGGTACTAATGCCTTCTTCAGCTGGTAGGCAATAGCTGCGGCAGATGGTGGAAATGAGTGAAGAGTTTTCAGTTCTACCTTGAGAACAAAGTTGATTGATTGTGTGTGTGTGTGTATGTGTGAAGTGTGAACATAAGAGAAAATTAGTTAGAAATCCAGATAAGAAGCATCGTCGAGCTCCTATCGATTATTGATACCACGCAAAGCTCGTGCTGACTGTATTGCTATTTCTGTTGCTTACTATTCGGTGGTACATAGCGTACGAGTGGTAGCACCAGCCAAACCTTATGTGCTAGCACCAGCCAAACCTTAAGAAGTGACTAGGGTCTACCATGTACGGACTAGTACTAGTAGTAGACTAGTACTACCAGGTACCGTACTACTGTAAAGTACTCCTAGTACTGTAGCTACAGTAGCTAGTAGCGGTTGTAGACTACTACTACCACTAACTACTTAGTAGCAACAGGTACTCCGATTAGACCTTTTAAACTGGTCTACTGTACTACTAGAGTAATTGGTTTGAGATAGCTACAGCTGTTCATGCATCAAAAATTGATGAATCAAAATCATTTTTTCTAAATAGTATAGTATTAGCTAAAGTCTTCTAGGTTGTTACGACGTTTCGTACATTACCATGTAAGCGGTTTTTGAAGACTCCTTGATGGCCACATTTGCAGAGATTTGAGAGACGTATGAATCATTAAAACGGTGCCATTGTCGCTCGCCGCTTTGAGATAGGCGTGCTGCATCAGCAGTGTAGTGTCCACAGGCCGCAGAAGATCCAATGTGATTCACTACACTGCGAATCTTGTAGTTCCTCATTATATCGTCCATGTCGGCATCACTGTCGGACAAAGGCATAGATAGATCGTCTGCGAAAAACTCTCCCAGTACACCACCCAAATCTTCTTGCAGCTCTAGTCTGTCTTCGAACAGGACGTCCGACTGATTCTTTCGGTACGTAATGGATGTATAATCGTCGCTGACATCCACGATAAAGCGCTTAAAATGCAGGAGCAAAGCCCGTGGCAATCGCGTGATTTCCATTGTCTGCATTGCTGTTTCACAAAAACACTTTTCGCATTTCACTTCTCGCTTTTCGGGTGAAAAGAACTTGCGCAATCCCTCGACAACAGTGGTCGTATCCGAGCCAATTTCCAGCGACAGGTGAAAGAAACTCTCTTTGTGGGCTCGCGTGTACTTGCAGCTGTCGCATGTTAGTCGCATTCGTACTTCAGATAGGACTCAACGGGCGAAATAGATTTCTTGCATTCGGCATCATCATCATCTTCTTCGGTATTATCACAGGCCATGCACATGGCAGCCGTGGCTGTATCCTCGTCCATGTCGGTTGTGAACATTTCGTGATTGTTAACATCCGATGCTGCCATTCGCCCTCCAATTAATTTGCATCGTGGAGGAGATGACGACGACATGGTTGCGTTAGAACTGGGTGGTTGTTCATCCACTAACAAATTCGCGTAAAGAAGCTTTTCAATACCATCTGGCTTCAAATCCGTAAAAGATGGTGGAGACATTGGGGGCGTATTCGATGGCTTTTCCACGTTGCGAGGCTTTTTGGTGACACTCTCATACGACTCGGGTCGGTCCGACTCATCGTCCATGGCTGAATTGGATTCTTCTGCGAGTTCCTCGGGAGTATGTGTTTCATCTGGGCAAGTTTCACTTGTTTGATCAGCTTCCACCGCAGTTGCTTCTTCCGTTTGAATTACTTCCCATGACTCTTCTCCCTCGTCATTGGCTTTTGCAATCTCTGTTGAATTCTCTTCCTTAGCATCTACTGTTTCTTCTTTAGATTCCACTGCGGATTCTTTTTCATCTTCCTGGTTGGGTGGTGGCGGCGAGACTTGATAGGCTTCATCCAACAGATCAAACAATGTGGTCAAAAATTCGTGTGAATCTTGCTGTCGGTATCCCACAAAAAGAGGTGTTCTTTCATCCAGAATACGTTTAAATTCAGTAGGAGTCACAGTCTGTCCTTCGGCCAGGGTCTCCATAACTTGTAACAGGACGGTCCGTAATTGTCCTTTGTCATCATCGTTATTACTGCTGGCTTGCTCGGGGACAGGATTGTTATGTAAGAGTTCCGCAAATTGATCAAGACTAGCCACCATTTGCAAGGCACTTGCCATATAGCAAGTATTACCAAGATTGGAAAGTCCTCCAAAGGTATTATTATTTGCAGTAGTAAGAGTAGTAGGGCTAATAGCGGTCGTGTCCTCAATCGTAGCATCCTCATCCAAAAGCTTGTCCATAGAATTCACAGCGACTTCTTCTGTAGAGCTATTGACATTATTGTCTGCTAAATTTGGTTCTGCCTGATTTTGGTCGTTGTTGTCATCCTTTTCAGCACCATCTTTGTCACTCAGCTCATCCAAAAAGGCACTGTCAATCATGTTTTGGTCGTCATCAACTGCTTCTTCGTTTTTCTCCAATACTACTGGTTGCTCTTCATCTTGCAAATTGGGTTCTTCAACGGCTAGATCACCGTCGGCGAGAGAAGGCACATCATCATCATCATCATCACTGTCAGCATTTGAAGCATCCCAGTCCATAGTGTCTTGTGCATAACTAGTGGTATTGTCGGCGTTGTTGTTGTTATTGTTGTTGTTACTAGTAGTGGTGGAAAGCGTTCCTCCAAATGAAACCACAGGTCTCTCGTTGTCCTCCTCCAAATCTTCCGATGTAATACAGGTAAAGGGAAATGCTACTACGGCCATCCTCTATCGTTATGTTTGTATTAGTATGTAGTATTACTTGGTCGTTGTTTTTTTAATTGAAACAAAAACTCTCGCTAGTTTTTGGTTTTTTTCTCTGAAGAAAAAAACGCAAATCGTGTACAGTGCCCTAACTCGAATACTGGACTTTTAGTATCCGGGATCTGCGAGACAAAAAGTATTTAACTTGTGACATTGGGGGGGATCGAATTTGGGATTGAATCATTCATTAATGTTTACCAGGCTATCACTATCACAACAATACGATTCAATTTATTTTTAAACGTGCACCTCGCACCACGAACAAACAGATTATAACAGATTTTTTCCCCATACTCCTGCATCCCAATGACGAAAGACCAAAACCTACTGGTGCGTCGGCCACGTTCAAACAGTCAGCAATTTTGCATGGTTGTCTCGAAGCTAAATAAATCAATGGAAATGAAATTTTCAAATCGGAGTGGGCACATGAGTCTGTCCACTTCTCCACTAGTGACGTCTATTTCAAGACTCAATTGGCCACTTCAATCACCCGCGTCCATTCTTATGGAGTTGTTTTGGAGCATTCTATTATTTATTTTTGCCAACTCCAGTCGCACATCACAATAATATTATATTTTAGGAGGCATGAGGTAATGGTGCATGCAATGAAGGTGTGCCTAACTGCATCGGTCTTGCAGGGTACTACTAGGAGGACTTGGCAAAAGTAAGAAGCAGGATTCAACGCATGCATTCTGTAGAGAAGTATACCCCGTGAAGTTTGCTATACCTCGTTTCCCTTCAAGATTGCTTCACGACAATCGAATGCTTCTCGCATTTGTGAAGACAAACTCTTAGTGTTCAATGCAGAAAACAATGTCCCATACAGGGGTGTCTTGTAAGTACTCTGGATAGTAATAAATCTACTACCAGGTACTACTAGACCATTTTCTCTAGAGTAGTAGTAGAGCAATAATTTGATACATCTTCGTTGTCATTTACTCGTATTTATTTCTTGAGCTACCACTCTACTAGTCTAGTACCGTGGTAAAAGATGGTACTGTACAGCTGATGAGGAGCGATGAAAGCAACGTGACGAGATTTTTAAGGACACAGCTGTAAGCTTGCTTTGCCACCTCTGTGGATGTTTCGCCGCGCTTTTGTTTTGGTGACGGAAGCGGTTTTATGTGACGACACACCATGCAAGGAAGACTTCACCTCGAGCTTCTGTAAGATTCCAGATTCCATCATAATTGTCTCTCGCTACAGAAACTCCACATATTTTCACTACCAGGATCAAATTTTAAAAAAGCATAGAATGTTTCTCAAGCGTCATTATTTTCGGAAGGCAAATATCTTTCCTGGCCCACGTAGGCTCTCTGTTTTTGCCCTCTTTTTATTGGATCGGCCAAAAACAACTGTTGTGGTTGTCGTTGCTTGTTCTTACTTGACTACTTCTTGTTCTATCGTAGGATTGAATACCGTAGATTTTATCAATAGCAAAACTAATCGGTGGTTTAGTCTCTTGTTACTGCAGCTCCCGTTCCATTTCTTGCATTTAACCATAGTACACTACAGCCACCATGTGCAACAAATCAGAGGTCAAGATCATCTCTCGGAATGCTGCCAATAACGCCACGAAACTCAATGAAACAGCAAGACCAGCCGAGAAGGACCTTCCGGAACCCTCTTTATTGGCTCGTTACACTTGTGCATCGATCCTGGTCGGTATAATGGCCGTCTGGGGAAAGTACACATTTATTGAGGAGTCGGCATTGCAAGTTGGGGAGGACATACACAGCTACAAGGTTCCTCTGGCCCTTACAGCATTTTATCTCGTTAGTCTTCCACTGCTTCGGGCATCGGTCGACAGATACACCACTGTCGATATGAAAATGCTGTTAAAAGAGTCTATGATCCTTTACAATGGAGCGCAGGTCGTTTTGAATGCCTGGATGGTTTACCGAATGGTAGACGCCGTTGCATTTCGCGGACACCCCTTTGTGGGGGGTATCAGAGCGGGGCAAACGGGAGCGACCTACGCTGTTTGGGTTCATTATTGCGACAAGTACCTCGAGTTTTTGGATACCTATTTTATGGTATTGCGAGGAAAGATGGATCAGGTAGGTTTTGCCGAAAACTTAGATATGAATGCAACCTGCACCCAACAAGAGCGATAAAGTGCTACTACTCGATTTTTGGGGGGAGGTTCAAGTTGGCTTGTTCAAACCTTCTCGCTCGCAACTAATATTTTCTTTATTCCTTTTGGTTCAGGTATCCTTCTTGCACATGTATCATCATTTTACAATTGCTTGGGCTTGGTGGATTGGTGTCTGGTTTTGGCCTGAAGGTGACTGCTACTTTGGAGCCATGTTGAACTCCCTGATACATGTGATGATGTACTCTTACTACACAATGACCCTGCTGAAATTGAGCTGTCCATGGAAAAAGTACTTAACGATGGCCCAACTGGCCCAATTTACGACGGTTGTCGTTTACTCCATGGTAAGTCTCTGCGTCCTGCCCGCTGAAACGGAATGGAGGCACTACACTGCACTTGTCGTACAGTGTGGAGAGATGATCAGTCTGTTTGTGCTCTTTATGCACTTTTATAACAAAAAATACACCGAAACGAGAGACGCAAAGGCAGTACCCAAAAATCCAACAACAACCACCGAAGGTCATCAAAGTACCCCAACCATTCGACCCAGTGAAACTTCCGATACTGGATCGGAAACATCAGAATCATACAGAGATTGAGCAAACTTGCTACATCCTTTCCAGTACAGCGTACTCAGACAAAATCCCGCTTTTACTGTTACTGTTTATAATATCATTATCATATGTACTAAGGCTAAATCATACAAAAATTAAATAGAAGCTTGCAAAACTGTTTTTCATTGTACAATTGCTCAATGCTCTTTTATTTTATTTTAGGCGCTGCAAACCCAGTGCTTTCATTCCAGAAATAGCAAGAATCGAGCCCAGGAATCCATTTGCCCATCGTATCCAAAAAACAAGAAAGCCGCGCAGCGCTGGCTGTTTTTTGAACCATCTGTCAACTGCTGGTTCGATGAGTCCTTGTAGAATCTGATATCGGAGATTGCTGACGACTGCCATGAACGCTCCTGTATAAATACATGCATAGATAATATTCATGTTCTGTGTGGCAGGAGTATAGGAAGGCACGCAAAGAGATCGGAAGAAGATCATCAAGGCCGTGGTTCCATATCCAATGGCACTGGCAATAATGCCGGCACGAAAGAGCGGACCCACGGGAGCTAGTGCAGATCCAAGTCTTTGGTTCATCGATGGCTTTGTCACGCCATCTGGCATGGTTGGTTGAAAGGCATTGGTAGGAACAGGCATGGATCCTACTAGGCGAGATTGCTGGTCGTTCTTGTCCACGTTAGGGTCGTTGGAGCCGTCATCATCGTCGTCATCGTCATCTAATAGTGTAGGTGCTACTCGCCACATGGTGTAGTATTTTCCGGCCACAGCTGTTAATATTCCTGCGATAACAAAATCGATTTCAGGCGCAATTCGAGTTGGTCCTCGTTTGCTCCACTCGGCAGAAAATTGTGTGCCTGCTGCCAACAACACCTCTGTGATCGATTTGAGTGCAAAGCTATCATCGGCCTTGATACGTTGAGCGTATCCTTTTCTTATCGGTTCTACCACGAGCTTCCTTGGTGACAGAACCAGCGCATTGGTAAGGGAGATTGCCTGAAAGAATAGTTGGGAATATATTAGAGCAATAGCGATTGTTCTCATGGTTCAGAGTTCAGAAATTTTTTTTATTTTTTGTTGTGGTGCTTGCCGATCTTTTTATTGATTTCTGCTGTTGTTGCTTTGTCAATTTTAGTTTAGGGTGAGGGATACTGTTTCAATCTCAGCACAAAAAAAGAACATACCAAAAAATGACGATTGAACAGGAACTTGGGATCGACAATGGTCGCTATTAGCAGGTAATTAATTCGTACTGTACCAGTCGCCTTCAGCAGACGACCGAATTTAACACTACTAACAGATAAGAATCAAGATAAAAGTTTGCATACAAATTCCAATTCGCAGAGGTTCAAATCTTTTGCAAATTACACAGAACTTCAAATACATGCGTATGAACATTCAAATTCGCCAGGCACGACAATCCTGTGGTGTTGTCTTAATGACCAAAGCGTTTGATTTCTTCTGGGAGAGGAATGGTATTGGCTTCATTGGGTGCATCGAAGGGACCGTATTCGAGATCATCAACGTCGTATTTCAAATCGTGCAGGTAGTTTCGAACGGCCTTTTCGGTTTCCATGACAGTAAATGTGATTACCATTCCCAGAAAAACAAGCCCCCACTGCCATCCGTCCATCGGATCCATCTCAAAGATAGTTGAATTCAGACCAGGGGTGTAGGTAATAAAGATTTGCAAAACGACCATGATACCGTACGACCACCATGCGAGATTATTGCCATGCAACGTACGAGTACTCAGGGCACTCTTTCGGGCAAAGCGGGCACTCATCGTAATGGCGATAGCGCCAAAGTTTAGCACGTTCAGTGCTTGCGAATGAAGTTCGTCTTCGCTGTAGCCGTGGTCTCTCGCCCAGAATACAGAACCGACCACACAAACAACGAGCGTAGCAGTCCCAATCAATATCCGAAGAAAGAGAAAGCGCCCGATGAGACGTTTGCCCGTCTGGCGTGGAGGTTGGTCCATAATGCCTTCTTCCGGTGGCTCCACTGCGCAGACGAATCCAAGCGTACAGGCACAAATCAAGTTCGAATACAGAACCTGAATGGATGTAAGTGGGGACTTGTCGAGCCCAAAGAGTAGACCAAATAATACACTCATACCCTGAGCGTTGTTGATAGGAGTATTTACCAAAAGAACTGTCGGGAAACAAAAGACTGGTGAGCATGTCTTTGTTTCTACTGGGGCGTCCAAAAGACGAATGAGCTATTTACCTTTGCGGAGGTTATCCCATACAGTTCTACCCTCTTTCACAGCGGAAATAATCGTGGCAAAGTTATCATCTGCGAGGATCATCTGCTCAGAGGATCAAATGTGGAAGATAAAGAAGTCAATATTGAGACAAAAAAATCTACTCTACCAGTGAAAGGCTCTCACTTTTTGAACAGTATCAACTTACATCAGAGGCCTCTCGCGCCACGTCCGTGCCCTCTTTGCCCATTGCAACACCCATATCGGCAGCCTTAAGAGCCGGGGCATCATTTACACCATCACCTGTCATTCCGCAGATATCGCCATTGTACTGAAGTGCCTTAACAATCATGATTTTATTTTGTGGCGACGAGCGGGCAAATATATTATACTGTTGTACTGCTATCCGCAGCTCTGCATCCGTCATTTCGTCCAGAACAGGCCCTGTAATGGCGTCGGGGTGATTCCGATCGACGATTCCAAGAGTTCCGCCTATAGCAATGGCAGTATCTTTGTGGTCTCCGGTAATCATGGCGACACGGACCCCAGCAGTGTGTGCTTCGTGGACAGCTTGGACACACTCTGCGCGAGGTGGGTCCATGATTGCACACTATAATAGAAATGTGTTCAGGGAGGAAGGGAGAGGGAGAGAGAAAGAGAGGATTATTTCGGAAATCGCTCTGCTCAAAGCTCAAGCTCATAGAAAAGGTTTTGTGGTGTGTACTTACGAGACCAACAATCGTGAGCCAAGGCTCACCTCGCTCTGTGACAAACTCGGGACCAAGTTGCTCTCCCTCGGCAACTGAGCCTTCTTCCAGAACGCCACGGGTCAACGCCAGGACACGGAGACCGTGCGAACTCAAAATGGCAATCTGATCAATCCAGTAGCTACTATCGCATGGCTCCATATCTTTTTCGCGGATGCTACCACCACCAGCCTGGTATTTGCAGAAAGGGATCAAGCGATCAGGAGCTCCTTTTACGTGTACAATCAGCTTGCCAGTGTAGTCAGTGGAATCGTTCTCTTCCACAGGGTGGTGAACCGTTGCCATGAACTTGTATTCTGAGCTGAAAGGAACCTCTGCAACGACGGGAGCACTATCTTTGAGTTCGAACACGTTGACATCGCCAAGATAGGCTGCGCGAAAAATTGAAAGCTCAGTTGGATTGCCGATTTCACCATCGCGGCCTCCGTTTTCACCCAGGACACATTTGCTGCAGAGAATTCCTCCTCCAAGAAGCTGACGAAGGAAGGAAACATCTGGAGACTCGGCATAATGCGTATTGGTAACAGACGCAGTATCGAGAGTAGAGTCGTCCTCCACTTTGTCTGGAGCCTGCAAAGTATGTTCCGACAAAGTGGAAGCGGGTGGAGGAGTGTTTTCTGGCTCACTATTGGTAAGGGTCTTCGGCGCTTCATCTGGATTGTCCACGGAATGATTAGCATGCTCGGAAACGGAACTACTCGCCGAAGCGTGGCTTGTCTGGAAGTGACCACTGATGGAGAAGGGGAACAAATGTGCCGATTTACCTCTGCCGCGGCGACTCTTTCTCGACACACTAGGCCCAGTACGGATGATGTCGCCGCGACTTCTAAACTTGGAATGGTCGGCACGACTTGCCAAGTAGGCATTGTCAACGGTAAAGTTTGCCGGAGACCGAGTTCCTGCGTTCACATTGAACTTGAATCGCTTACCCGAGGCAACAAATGCCACCAGAGACATTTCGTTCTTCGTCTGTAAATGATTCGCAGAGATGAAGGTTTATTGGTTTGGTTAGTGATGGATCAAATTCAACCAATTGATGCAGTTGCAATAAACAAACATAAATAAAGACTTACAAGTGTACCAGTCTTATCTGAGCAAATCACTGTCACACTTCCGAGAGTCTCGACTGCTGGAAGGGCACGAATGATAGCATTCTTCTTGGCCATATTAGAAACTGCCCAAGCGTATACCATTGTCACAATGGCTTCCAAGCCTTCTGGAATCATGGCCACGGCACAGACCAAGGCAGTGGTCAATGAATCGATTTCGCTCAGACCGGTAATGTAGAAGGCTGTGAGCCATGTTGCAGCTGAAGCCAGTGTAATAAACACGGCAAGATACTTGGAGACGTGATCAATCTGTTTGAGAACATTAGTTCGCTTAGTTTCAATCTTGTTCACAAGTGCATTAATGGTACCAATTTCAGTTTGATCGCCCGTAGCCACCACGATTCCCACTCCACTTCCTTGCGCCACCAAGGTTGCACTAAAGCACATGTTGTGGCGATCTCCAAGTGGCTGCTTGTTGGGATCTCCATCTGGAGATTCGATGGTTTCAGTAATTTTGTCAATTGGCACAGATTCTCCAGTCAGTGCAGCTTCTTGACAGGCAAGATTATTGACTCGCACCATGCGCAGATCAGCCGGAACGCGATCGCCCACGGTCAGCTTGGCAACGTCACCAGGAACCAATTCTTGCGCCGGAATTTTCGTTTCCTTGCCGTCTCGAATGACAACGGCGTGACTGGAAAGCATTGCCCTAAGAGCATCAGCCGCCTTTTCAGCGGCTCCTTCTTGAACGATACCGATGATTGTATTGACACTGTGTCGACAAGATAGACAAGTACAATGTTCTGTGAGTATTTATATTCCGTACGGAGGCAATGATCCGCCTTACCAATAAACTTGTGCGTGTACAGTACTTACGTAATAACAAAGACAATCAAGCCTACTTGAATCCAATTGGTGATTTTGTTCTGCGTTTCCTCTGCCGTTGCAGCTCGAATGCCTGATACAATGGCTACAAATACAAGAATACTGACCAAGACATTGGCAACTTGTTTCCAAATGCGCTGCAACAGCGTTACCTTTTCCTTTTCGGCCAATCGATTCGGACCAAAGGTTTCCAACCGAGTCGTTGCCTCATCGGAAGTTAGGCCTGTCTTGAGGATGGTCTCGGTGCATTTCAGCTCTTGGATACAGGCATCCGTCGTAGAAGCATGCCAAGGAAACTCGTCCGAAGCATCAATATTTTCTTCGCCTTTTTTGCTGTTGTCGTTGTCGCTACTAGTATGATTTGAAGTTGGCTTCATCGCAAGTTTTTTTTTAAATTGATTTGATAAGAGTATTAAACTATGGCTAAACTCATTCTATGCAAGTGAATGCTTGTCGGGTTGATTGCTCTGAGGTGTGAAGGGTTCTTCTTATTATAATTCATCTTACGGAAGAAAAGATTCATGGGTTCTCTTTGCTGGACCCGAACCTTCATTTGTTTTGGGTTGTTTGGGTTGCCATCCTTTGACAACACAGGAGTTCCTTTGAAAACAAATAATTTGTACGTCGGCTTGTATCCGTTATCCCTACTGCTAACAAATAATTGAAATTTCGGCCAGTTTGTATGGTCGCGGAGCACCGTTTTAAAGAATGATTGGCGACTTTATCATGACAGCGAACAGAACCCCACAGAAAGCCCATGTTTTTAAAAAAGTGACGCTGGAGAGCTCCTCTACCTACCGTTTGGGGACAGCCCATTCAACTGCAATTACATTCGCTATTGTTGACACGATGCTACAAGTAAACCGAAAAGCCATTCTGTTGACTGTTGATCATGGTGTTAATTTTGCTTTTAGTGAGTCAATGGACCAATGGCCCTCACCACAAACTTGGCTTCGGGTTTTCCTAATGTTCGTTAGGGTGAGGGATACATCTTCGGCTTCGGGAAAAATATTAGTTGCCTGTTCGTGCCCGTCTACGAAAGAAACAGAAAAGAAAACCGATTCTTTTAATGATTATCGCAACATGCTACAGCTTATTTCCCCTTCTAACTTGTCATGATTGTTCATAAGTAAGTCCACCGATTCGAACGACTTGCGCACTGGCTAGTCTAGAAGAATTACCTCCTCGGGAGCCGTCATTTTTACAGCAGCCCCGGCGGAAACAGCGTCCGGCTTTTTATTATACCTTGTCTTGCGATTCTCTAATAGCTTGTACGACTTATCTGAGTGAAATTCAATTCGATCTCGAACTTTTGGAACAAGTTCCTTCCGGAATTCAAGAATGAGATCCTCCGTTAGACCACAAACCTGCAAGTCTTCGCACTTGAGATTATCTTCGCATACAAGGCAACGCCATCGCTGTCCGTAGACAGTGGCATTCGAGCGCAAAAAATTGTTCAAATCAAAGCACTGCAGAAAGAGGAAGAATAACGTAAGCACACAGCACTCAAAACATAGAAGACGACAACAATTGCAAAGAAAGGACGAACCTGAAAATGTTTGCAGTTCCTGCCTCTCACGGGCTTCTCCATCTTTGACATTGAAAAAGGACATGTAAGGGTAAAAATGAATTTGCCGCCATCGTCTTTACCAGCTGCTGCGGGCTCATCGTCGTCCGAATCGATAATTGCTTCAGCAGGTTTCGTGAACGTCAATGCCTTGACTGTACTTTCCTCTCGAGAGAGGTGCTCCAGAGCAAAGTCGTTTCTTGGATCAGTATTTGTTAGACTCTTGTAGAGTGTGGCCGGTGGAACGTAGGAACACAAAGCAATACAGTAATAATATTGCGCATCATCGTACGTCAATACTTTGACCACATTTTCTTCCTTGGGAGTCTTGATGAGCGGAGTCAAGTCCAATTGTTCGGACAAGCCTAGCCATTTCAGTCTGTCATGGCTTTGCTGTTTGCGCTGGGTAACGAATCGGGCGATTCCATTGACAACCACAAAGCTTCCCTTGGGCCACAAATGATAGTCGGCCCGCTTCTTGGTATTTGCTGTTACAGGTAGCATTCTTAAAATAAGTCGCTTTTGTCCGTCCATGTATTCTGTGCGTGCTGGTTGTATGCCCCAATCTGTCGCCTTCGTTCCTTGTAGATCACTCTCTTCGAGCTTAAAGGGACACCACGCTAGAGATGTTTGAATCGGAAGGGTTTTTGCGTCTGTCTTTAGTACGAGTGGAACTGTTGGCCTACCCGTGACTGTGACGCCGCAGGCCAAGTAGCGACATACTCTCCAATTGGGATCCCATTCGGTCAAACGTCGAACGAGATTACCGGCTTGTTGGAAATTTAAAGGTCGCGGCTGGTAATAGACCGACACTTCCGTTCGGGTGGCAATATTTCCTGATTTTCGTGGAACCGCATCATCATTGGGAAAGGTGATGAGCTTTTCTCGATGTGGTGCTGGTAGCGATGGTGAATTGGCTACCTGTAAAACCTTTGCAATTGCTTCTTTTTCTCGTTGCTGCTTACGTTTAATTTTAGCATCCAAGAGATCCTTTTTTCGTTTGGCTTCGATAGCGGCGGTTTGTTCTTTTTGGACGTTCTCTCTATTTTTCCCTGATTGACCTGCAGAGGCGTTACAGTTGGCGCCAGGATCGGATGGATTCAGTTGATAGGCTCGACCGGTACTGGGAGCGGAAGCCTTTGCTGGGTTGTTTGCAGAATTTTTCTTGGCGGGCGTCATTATGACGTTTTTCGAAACGGCTTGATATGGAGGTGGAGCTCGAGCAGGAGCTGGTGCTGATGCTCGTGCATTTTCTGCTACTTTTGAAATATTCTTTTGGATGTTATTGTTGTTGTTGTTGTTATTCTTGGAATCATCCTTGGACCAAACACCATTTTTCTGACAGTGATTGGTGAGAGAAAACGTTTTTTTGGTTCCATCATTCGTCACAGGAGGATTCATCTTTTGCTTTTTCTGTAGCTGCTGGATTGGTTCTGTTTGTTGTTGTTGTTGTTGCTGTTGTTGTTGTTGGTGGTGGTGGTGGTGCTGCTGCTGCTGTGTTGATTGGTTTAGTTGATTTCCAGACAACGATTGAGTGTGAGATCGCTTGTTGGTTGGAGCCACTTTTGCCGACAACACAGTGGACGCGGTCTCCTCCCCTACGTTTATTGGTTTAGCATTACTTTGTTGTTTACTTTGAGTGACGACTGTCAGAGAAGGTCGTTGCTGTGGTGGCACTAATGGATTGGGTACTGATTTTTCTGTGGGCAAAGCAATCGATTTATCCACAGCCTGAAATGTTCGTTTGTTCCTTTTTTTATTTTCCCAGGCTGCCCTGACCGTAACCATCTCTTTCTGGGCCTTAGCGATACTATCGTAAGCCTGCCTCGTATAATGCTGACCTGGATTCACAGGATCAAACGCAGTCTTGAGTTCAGATTCCGGTACAGCAGCAGCAGTAGTAGAAAGTGGTGGAGGCGTCGTCGATGCAGCAGCTGCGTTCACCACCGAACCACCAGGCTTCGGAACGTTGGTGCCATTCTTTTGTTGTTGTTGTTGTTGTTG
>Ga0100402_1001933_pt1 | contig 23618 bp, 19 predicted proteins | sample CryGeyme20150102_FD_80419 | JGI IMG/M metagenome (GOLD analysis project Ga0100402, IMG submission 80419) | Groundwater microbial communities from Crystal Geyser aquifers in Utah, USA - Crystal Geyser metaG 2015-0102 | ecosystem: Environmental > Aquatic > Deep subsurface > Groundwater | place...
AGCTTTGATTATTTGAGGAGCTGAATATTTTGATTGGTACGGTGGCGTAGTTTGTTGAGAAGAATGGGTGCTATTTATTGAGGTGCTCTTGAATATGAATTTTCATGTCGTCCACGGCATTGGGGTCTCCATTAAGGGAAAGTTCCCACTTGTTTTTCCAGAATATATATGCATCTTGGAAACTGTTCATTTAAATTATAAATATACCTATAACCATACGATGGAAGCATAAGCCGCTCATTGTCATCAAGTTCCTAAAGATCACCCCTACTACGATCTTCTCATGAAGAACGTTCAAAGGCTCAACAATATCTTTTAAGTTCAGTAAAATTACCATGCCAGTCAACTTGAAGCAACCAATTTTCCTCTAAAAATGTATTGTCGGTAGAATATCGACATGAAGTACGCAACCTTCGTCTACTTCTTTACTTTTCCTGTCACACCACAACAGTATCTTGACACTGTCAACGATTTGGAGCTTCAGAAAAAAATTGACACTTACATGGATTAATTCAAGATATATAAAGACCTTCATCGAGATGACACTGCTCTGCTCAATTTATCCTACAAGAAAGTGATGATTGTTCAGCCGAGATATTTTATTTACGTCAGGTATACCTTCAAAGTTGGAGAGGATGTCTGGATGTTAGCAGTTTCAGATCCTAGTGCATAAAATATCAAGTAAAAGACAAGAGGATAAATTCTGATCACAGCCATCAGAATAAGAAAAGTTCCTGAAGGCTCAGAGATCAGCATTTATTCTGAAACGGACATGAAGATGAACCTCAAATTTTAAACTGCCAAACTAAAAGGTTTCACAGAGGTCAAAAAATATCTAGAGAAGCTATACGCCAACCTGAAGAAATGATATTAACTAGATAGGATACAATTATCAATTATAGGGATCAACAAGATTTAGGTTGTAGTTGTTTGTATTAAAAACGATGTTTACATTATCCCGTTTATAGTTTTTGGTTAATATTTTTGATTTACGAAATTCTTCTCTTTTGGTGGGTGACTCTTCAGCGATAGGAGACTTACTATAAACACCACTCTTATCCTTGAGATGTTTGTCATCTTCATCCATCTCATCCCATTTCTATTCATAATATTCATCCATATCTGCCACAAAATGCTTCTTGTTTCTCCCCTCAGCTCTGGACTTGATATTTTTGACCTTTTTGTCAGTAATACCTCCAAATTTATCCTTCATAATGTTAGTCACCTTCTTATTTCCTAAACTTTTGCCTTTAGGTAAACTCTACTCTTCTCTTGCCATCATATTTTGTCGGATTGAAGAAATATTGTCTGTATGCTTATTTTTAAACTTAAGGAGGCCTGTTACTTTATTGTTGCACATCTTATCATCCTTCACTCTCTACTCCATAAAATTATTGACAGGCACCTTATGATTTATTACATTGTTAGAATTAGCATTGTAGCTTTCGCTTGGAATATTATCGTAGTGCCTTTAATCAGCATGGGCATTCTATCTGTCTCTACGTGTCTCTGCTTCATTAAAATGACCGTTTCTCTGAAAAAACGGGTGATTTAATGCTTCTTAAGGTGTGATTCTTTCTTTTGGGTCCATTTTCAGCATTTTCTTCAGCAAATCAAGCCCTTGCTTGTCTATCTTTCCAAAATACCTTCTTTCAATGGATTACAAATTATGTATATCGGGAAACTTCATTCCGATAAATTTAGGATTTTTGAGGAAATGTTCGTGATGCTGTGAGATAAGAGGTCCCAAACATTTCTGAACCAAATACAGTTGATCCAGATCATTTTCTCCTGGAAAAAGAGGCTATCCATCAATCATTTCAGCCATGACGCAACCGATGGACCATATATCGATGGATTTGTCATAATCATCTTTCCCGATAAGAAGTTAGGGAGGTCGATACCAGCGAGTAGCTACATAGTCAGTCATTATTCTATTGGAAGGCATTGTTCTGGCAAAGCCTAAGTCACATATCTTAACTGAACCTCTTTGACTGATTAACACATTTTCTGGCTTAACATCTCTGTGAATTATGTTGAGACTATGCATGTAAGCAATTCCCTTGAGGAGCTGATATGTGTACTGCTTCACACAACTTGGAATAATCTGACCTTCTTCTAGAATTTACAAGAGGTTTTTTTAAACGTACTAACAAACCAGATAAATTTTGCCTTTCTTCCTGAAAGCCTCTTTTAGTTCGATTATGTGCTCATGCTTGAGAGTTTTTAATATTTTGACCTATCTGAGAATGACTCGCTTGTTCTATTCCTGAGCATCACTCTCTTTGAATTTTTTGATAGCCACAAGCTCATTGGTTTATTTGTTTTTGGCCTTCAATACTACTCCATACTCTCCCTCACCAATTTGGTCCAGGATTTCATACTTGTTCATGTCTGGTAATAATTTTAAAAAATTAACTTATACAAACTATACCGAATATAATATGCAACATAACCTGTTCAAGTCATTAGTAGCATGAATATCATTTAATTTCATAATGATCTCAGTGTGTTGTTGGTCTCAGTTCGAATGTTGATTTTTTGATCTCCAGAAAGTAAATCTTCTATTTTGGACAACTCTCTCTTTCCTCCAAGCAGTCTGTTGACTCTGTTAATGAACTCAATATTATCCTATTCAATGTTTTTGTCAAAGTCAACTTCCTTTCTTAGATTGAGATGCACTTTGGCTAAATCTTTGGACCTTTTTTGTAGAGTCAATGATTTTATATAAGGAAGACTGACCAGTTAGCAGTAATTTTTTACCTTTGTTTATCCGAATTCATTGTAAAGAACATATAATCCACTCTCGTCTCTGAAGGCGCATCCTACTGAATGAAACTCCTCTTCCAAATAGAAAGAGTTTTTCAGATAGCAAGTAATCATCGATTTCGGAGATATGCATTCTTCGCATTCGAAACGTATGAATAAAAGGTCTCCAGAATCTATTCTTGACATAATAGTATCATCTGCTTGGAAACCCCAGCTAATTCCAAATGATTAGTTTGTCATTCTTGAAGCATCAATAAGTGTGTTAGATTGAATTGCCTCCAGGTATTGTTATTCGTTTTTCTTGGATCTGTAATAGAAGTAACCATAGGTTGCCGATCCGAATATCAAGGAGGTTAGTGTCAGATCTCGAGCTTTTAAGAGAATTGATCTAAACATATGACTCATTATATAGACCCTCAATTAAGTGTTAGTTTCATAATAGTTATGGCAGTCGCATCAATAGAATAAGGCTTCCTGGTCTTTGACTCAGACTGGATTGAGGTTTCCGAAGAGTAACTCCTCAAAAACAAATAAGTCTACAAGAAAACCTCCATTTTCAACCCCATCAAGGCTTCTGATCTGGATCCTAAAGATCCTGATCTCCTCAATAAAATGTTCGAACCCTATGTCTTTGAGACTGATGGCAGGTTCTTCAGGCTCAATGTTAGCAAGAGATAAACAAGTAGATCATAACTCGAGTAACTTGAGCAAGCGTTCGAGGGAAAACTAGTTTAAAAACAAGCCAGGAAAAGCGGTATTTGTCCGATACGGTAATAGGTGCACAATTAACTTTTCGATGAAATTATTAGGCAAGCCACAGTGAACTTGCCTTAAAGGGGAATCTTGCTTATGAGAGTCAGAGACAACCTCAAAATGACATTCGCAGCTTATCAAACATTGTACGAAGGCAGTCTTGTTTTTGGAAATAGAAAAGCTCATGTCGCCTAATTGGGTATTTCTGACCTTGAAAGTAAGATTGAAAAGCTCAAAAAGAAGAAAATCGAGCTTGATAATCAGGTACAAATGATCTTAGATAGAAAATTCTATTGGAAAACGAGCTTTCGGCTGTTCAGCAAGGCTTTAGGGAAATCAAATCAATCGAATAGAAATCTCGAAATGATTAAATTGTGTACTTGAATGAGCAGACAAAAAGACTGGAAGAATACCTTAACAACATTTACGGAGATTGATTTTCTTACATATCATATTTCACAGCATATGAATCAACTGAAGGTCAATATATGGGCTATCAGTCTTGGGATGGTCTACTTGGGAAAAGCAATAGTGTTAGGAATCTCATTATATTTTTCTGATTTGATAAAACGAGGCTAGTTGAAGTTGTCGTAGAGGCCATCTTTCTCCCAGAATTATTAGAGCACCAACTCTAACTTAGAGTTAGTATAACACAAACTTGCCATGCTAACGATATTGCTCAAGGTTAGATCAAAGTAGGAAATGCACCCCTTTTGACCATTTTAGAAAGTCAACTTTGATCGCTTGTAAAGTTTTAAGATAGTATTAATGATCTTCTCTTATTATTATTTGCATATAGGAGGGAGGCTGATCTTGATTGTCAATAATCCGTCGTCTAAAGAAGAAATTTTGTATGTTGGGAACCAGTACTTGTCAAGTAGATCATTAATTGTGACACCAACCATTCTATTTTTGATCACTGAAAACAGTGCATACGTCTTAGGGCATGGATAGAGGTCACAAATTCCGATGACTTGCTTTAAAATTTTGTTGAGATGATTCATAACCGCCATTGCTGTGTTTCTTTCATCAAGCTGAACTGTAACTGTGTAATTAGTTTTCCTCAAAACCATCATTTTTTTGATGTCCGGACCCAAACTGATCAGGTTGATTCTCAATGAATTTTAATAATCTAGATCGCAATGTTGTGTAAATTTACAAGAAGGAAAGGTTTCTTATTTCTGCGAGAGATAATGAACTCCCTTGAGAGCATACTCCATATAGTCTTTTCTTAAGTAGAAAGTGATGGCAGGAAACTCACCTTATCCTTTAACTGTACATTATTGATTCTTGACTTTATAAATTTATTTTAACATTTTTGTTTGCTTTTCATCAACAATGGTGTCAATATCAGAAGCAAATTTTCTCCTAATGCTATACACCCAGACATAAGATTGCTTCTTTGGATCGTAAGTTACTTTTTTTGCTGGAGGTTAGCTTTACTTGCTAATGGGGGATTCTTATCGCTTTTCTTCAGGTTTGGAAATTTATTATTTTTGTTTTTATTTTTTGTCCTATTATTTAGGTAGATTTTCAAAACCAGGGTTGACCTCAAGACCTTTATTTTAAATATATGACCACAAGATGAATTGCTTTTTGTTAATTCTTTTTTGCCTCAGAAACCTGATTAATGAGTATTCCTTCATGCTCTTTGCAAAGGCTGCTTGGTCTTTGAGGATGTGGTTGAGCCCATTTTCACCCACATTTGATCTCATTAAATTGATCATTGTGCTTACATCATTAAGTTCGGCTCGACATTGGTAGTAGTCATATTTGTCAAAAGGATAAGCTGGCTAAAAGACCTTTCTCCTGCCCTATGGACTGCCATAGGTTATTAGTAACACCTGCCCATTCTATTTGGTGACTCTCATGCACTCCTTCAACAGTCCCTGACAAATATCATAATTTTTGCCAGAAATCAAGGCATCCAATGTGCCCTTATCGATTATGACATCAAACTATCCGTCGCTGTAGCTCATTTTAGTGGCATCCATGACCTCCCATATCATTTGAGGAAATTGAGTTTTCATTTGTTGAATGACTGTTGGGCTAATGTCAATGTTGATGATGTTTTTGTAGCCTGTCTACCACATTTGAATGGAAAGTTTGCTGTTACCGCAACCCACCATCAGAATCTTGTCAGTCAGTTTGAGATCATACTGAGAGAATGAGTTTTTAAGTTCAGGGTACTAGGCATACCAATCAAACATTCCCCCTTTTTCAGAATATCGCTAGTCCCAAAAATTGGCAGTAGCATATTATTCGCGAGAGTAAACCTGGTCTTTGAGTGCTTGTGGCTCTTACTTCATGAACAATTATAACAATCCAATGATATAATGCAATGTTCGACAGCATCTCAAACATCTTCAGCCTCCCCCGCAATCAAAGCCACAAGTATAAAATTCAGCCTTCACTCAATCAGCACCTTCAAGACCATCACAACACTGCCAACAAACGATAACCACCTTCTGATCCTCTTTTTGACAGTTTGCTCGAACATTTAACTCAGCCTCTCGAATAGTGGATTCTGCATCAGGAATCCCATTTGAAGTCAATGAAAGTGCATCGCCTTATTTACCAGTTGGTAATTGAGAACAGTAGCAGAAGCAAGCTAAAGGGACCCTTCAGAATCACAGTTCATAACTTATTTGTATTGGTTGTGCAGTATGAAGTGTTGAGTGAGTTCATTAAGCACATGTCGATGGCCTAACTTTAACTTTTTCTGGACGGAAGTGCTGGTATTCTCCTAAAAAATGATAACGACCCTATGGAGTAACTTACATGTGTTATCCATCATGTTCTTACCAAATGCCAAATCCACAGAGGTGACAAGAGCCTCCCCATCCTTACTAGACCTCTCAACATTCATAATATTCCCAACTTTCTTAAAATCTATGGAAAATTACCAGAGCCTCTTGGAACAACTTTCTATGATAGTGTAGTGAGAGTAATACCGATGGTCGTGGAACTCCTTAAATTAGTTGCTAGAACTAACCATAAACCTAACAAGCATTAAATTATTGATTATCTGCCATGGACCTATGATATAGGAAACAAACTACTTGCCCTCATCGAAAATAATATCAGTGAAGTTGTGGAAGCAGGCCAGCCTATAGAAGATGATAAGTGTGAGAAGGCCGAAAATCCTGAGCTAAAAAAGAGGTTGATGCAACAAGCTAGTAAAGTGTTCAACTGTAATTATGATTTAACACAGTAGCTGGCTTCATTTCTGCCAAAGAGCTATTTACCCACGCATGTCGAGAAATTTATTATTTTCAGCACATATTTCGACTTCATAAGTTCATCTCTTAGCTCACTCATCACAGCGAAGATATTTATGCTTCTCACCAAAACTACAATATGAAACTTGTCAGCAACTATCTCCGACTTTCTATCAGTTACGATGTCAATATTCCTCATTTGTGCTTTCAGTGTATCTCCAAGATACTATCGCTGATGAGATTGGAGTTTTCGTAAGATGTTTAATTGATCATGCCCATCAAAGAGCAGAGCTTCAAAAATAGCATTAAGGCAATCTAAGAATGCTCTCTCTATCAATGGCCAAAAGTAGGAAGGAGTAATAATTAAAAAACAGATCATCCTTAGTTTTTCCTTGATAAGGAACAAAATTGCTTGCTCATTCATCTTCTGAGATTGATACTTAGCCTTCAGATAGAGTACATACCAGTCCTGACTAATTTGCTTAAACTCCTTCAAAAACCTTTCCTCCATCAGGCTCAGCTTTTTCTCATAAAAAACAGTTTTCTACATTTCCTGCTGGAAGAACAGATCAATCTGGAGGGAGACGACAAAAAAATGAATCAACAATACTTTTAAACTGTCTCCTTGATAATGAAAAATAATCCCTTTGCATACTGTGTGTTTGATGAACTGTTGGCAAGAGATTATGACAAAGGGAAAGTATGTATTTTTGAAGAAGAGATTAGGAAACATTTTTATTCTGCCAAAAGATGGCTATTACATACAGTAGCAGATGTGATCCATTTCAATAATAAACACAAAGGAGAATAGTACTTTCTTCCATTTGTTCTCTAACTTCTGCTCTATCCTAAAAATGCTGATAGCACGAAACATTGCATTTGGATTTCATATATCCATGATGTTATCATACGAGAGCTTGTTTCAAAGCAAGAAAAGCTGATAAAATTAGGAAGAGCTGATGCAGATATTGAGCGAGACATTAACGAGTGGATAACCCTAGCCATTCTGTTTCAGGTTGAGTATGTATTACAAAAAAAGGGATAATACATCGAGTTAGGATAATTCACTATGAATTATATGACTCCAATCTTAAAAGAGGCGATAAAGTGGAAACACTAAAGTGAAACTGCTGTAATGCAAAGAATACTCAAAAATCACTAACAGTGGGAAGCATACTACACAGAAATCATCCTCAACAAAGAGAAAAATTAAGATGTACTGGAATAATAGCTAGGCCCAACAGTCAGTTTTCTCTTTCTGAAAAGGTGGAATCGAAAAATATCAAACACCATCCAACTGTTTATTGACAGTGTCTAGAGTACTATTGTTGACCCTAAGGCCCCTCTATACTAATGATTTTGTTCGTTAATTAGATCAATCATTCCATGATGTCTGTCGAGAGACGATCTTTAGCTGTGCGGTTCATCATTGAGTGCGTCTTTACTTTTGTAGCAGGAACGTACCTAAATTGTTTCCACTTTTCAAAGACCATACTACTTATCTGAGTTAAAATATATTTACCTTGAGAGATCTGAATTTTACTGCCATGTATATATATTTCTTGTTGATCAAAGAGGTCATATAGTGACTTTTGACACTGTTGATAGCTATCCATTTTAAAAGTGAATCTGATTTATACTAAAGCATTAGCTTTCCTTTTGCCTTCCCTGTAGTTTTCATAAAATGGGCCATGAAGCTTTATAGTTTACAATTTTGATAGTAACCAATAACTGAGATTATCTTCTTTTAGTGCTATGCGAATTATTTCAATTTAGAAAAGAATGATTTCTTGCTGATGAGCTTTCTTAGTTGAATTAGAGCTGTCTGCTCTACCAAATGCTTTTTAATCTATATCTATCTTGAGACTTTGATCAGTTGTGAAAGTTGCTTCGAGTTACGGTTTAAAGAACAGTGATATGCAGCAATTTAGCCAAAGTTCTTAAGAGCTCTCCTTTTCTATCGTATTTCAAGAATCTTCTTGATCTTTATTTCTTCGAGGTTTTTATATTTTCTTTCGATGCATTTTTCTTTAAATTGTATATATTTTCTTTGTAGAAAATATTTTTCTAAATCAATTATCTTTGCTTCCCTTTTTATTTTTTATAGCTAGCGTATTTATTGTTCATGGTTATTGTATAACAATTTCAAAAAACTTATTTTTCCAAGAGTACATATTCTATTGTTTATGAGTTAGGATAGCTTTGATGTTGCTTATCTTTCGGTTTGATAAAAATATTTTAATGCTTTGATTGTTTTCTTTTTAATTTCTGTGTCATTATTTTGGATGATTCTGAGCTCAGTGATTGCCAAAATTAAAGCGGGAGCTACTATTTATCTGAAAGTAATTTTTTTAACTATTTTCTCAATAGACTTAAACGCTTTTCCTTTTTTGGTATTTTATTTCCATCTCTTCAAACCTTTACTGTATGCCAATATTTTGTTCTTTTCTTATATCTCACGAGCTTCTGACTTTGACTATCTCAATAAATAGAGACTCTTGTAAGCTTTTTTGAGATACTTTGTGACCAACCATGAGAAAAGATCATGTTATTTGTCTGAAAGATGTTCACTATCTTCTCTTATTTGCCTCAAAGCATACAGTTTCATAAACCTGTTAAAGGGACCAACTGTAGTCTTGATTTTATGTTTTAGCTCTTCAAAGTATGATTTTCTTTGCTTCATCTTTTCAAACCAATTCTCGAAAATTATACTTTTGACACAAGAATTGTGTTTGACCGACAGATATTCAAACCGTTTCGAATAGAGTTTTTTTGAGCATATTATTTAAACAAATCCCTTAATAGCCTTTCCAATAAGTCGTTTATTTTTCCTCCTTTCTGCTTCTAACATCTTGATTTTTAATAACTTTGATTTTTGCAGGTGTGCCTTCAATATAAAGAATGCACGTTTTTCGATGTTGATCTTATTGTGATCACAATATCGAAGATTCTATTTCTACTCCTTTTGAAAAGCTCTGAATGCTTTTGTCATGATTGATCTTCGATAGAGCTATAATATTTTTTCAATTTTTTATTGACTAATCCAAGAATATCTTCCAAAATATTTGACAATTTAACATACTTTATCAATTTTATTGATTTAAAGTAGTTCACTGATTTTGTTGTTGAAGTCAAATTCATCTGATTCTTCTCTATTCTGAATCGACAAAAGCAAAGAAAGGACAAATTCATAAGATACGGTATTAAGGTTGAAAACATTGAAGGGAGGTCGCTTGTTTCTAACCTCAAATAACAATTTTAGAATATTATAAATTTTTCTTTGTGTTTTTTGACCATAATGGTTGTCAGCTTTCTTTTCATTTGATCTTATGCGTTGCTGGATTGAAACATTATCTCTAAGTGCAAAGAAAGATCTTTGCAATAAGGTTGCTTTGTTTTGCATATCTGCTTTCAATCGGTGTTATTTTGCATTTAGGAGAACCATACTGTTTGCTCTCAAAGACTCAAATGCTTTCAATTTCAGATTTATTCTGAGAAAATCGTTAGCCATCTGACTCATTTATTCTTATTCTGAGTCCTCAACTTCAATAGTTTATTGTGGAGGCAGGTGTTGGCTTTCATAACAATCGATGTTCTTGATGAAAGATTGATCAATGGGGCTTTTACTAGCATTAAGTTTACCAGTTATATTGAGATCTCTTCTGATAGCTTAGATGTATTGCTCGGTTGATTTTCCCTTTCTTGACTCATCAATATTTGTGGAGTTGACATTCTATTTTTCATTATGGAAATACTATGGGTAAATTCCACTGATTTAGTGATAGGGCTCAAATGAAACGTAATGATTGTGACCATCATTCTCCAATGAATCAGCTTTTGTATAGAAGTACATTTTTCCAGTCTTGGCAGATATGTTTGTCTCTGTGTTTTCCTTCTTACTCCTGTCAACGCTTATTTGCTAACTTATGCTTAACTATCCTGGAACTTTGATTTGCGCGAAACTTTTTGATTGAAAATGGCAAGGTTTGGTCCTATCCATGTTGTAAGAATTTTGAAAAGTCTTCATGTACTTTGATGTTTCTCTTCGAGTTTTGCGATCGGCTTTATTGTTTTTAGGCGGCATCGAACTCATTTTTTGCCAATCCGCAATAGCTCTTTTCCACTCATTTAGAGTCTGTGGGTTGAATATTTTTGTAAGGTATATTATGGCATTGTAGAGAGAGTTTGACGCATCTGGGCATACCAATCGATATGCGGACAGTACTCGAAGAATATTGAAGCTGGCTTTTTAATTGATCTGTGACTCTTTGAGATAACTTCGATTGGCCTCATCAAGAATATAGTACAGTTTAGTGGCATCTTATTTGGAGAGGACTGCTTACATGATTTCAAATTTAAACCGTTTATAATTAACAGTTGATAATAGCAGCATAACCATTCTTAGATTCATAAAATATCATCTTAGACATAGTCGGTAGCTTTAAATCTGATCATCGAGCTTAACTATAATACTGGAACTGTTATTTGCTACATTTTTTGAAAAATCAGATGTCCTTTGAAGTCGTTAATGTTTTGTGTCAAGTGAGTTCCCATTCTTACTATTAGATAACTTCTACCGCATCTCCTTCATCATTATTCTAAAATTGTGAGTCTTCTTGTAAGTTATATCTCCAGGATTTTAACATATTTCATTGTGGATAGAAACTTTCGGAGAGTTTCTTATTGACCGAGATCCTGATGGAGGCTCAGCTGTCATACGACCTTCATTAAATTTTTCTTTGAAATATTTTTCTAGTGTTGGCTTTGAAGTTGAGTGTCTGATGTTTTTTTCTTTACAAGAACTGATGCTCGAAATAAGCTGTTCCTTTGCTGTTTTAAATAACTGGTCTTTACCTGATTTAAAAAACTGATGCCAAGGTTGATCATAATTTCGACTGCTATTGAAGAAAATGGGATGGCCCTTATTATCAAGAGATTAGTCAAGCTTTCTCTAAAATGCCCTAATAGTCGGAGTCTCCTCTTTAGGCTTATCATACAAGAGGTTGTGCTTATCTCTGAGCATGTTAGCTACACTTTCCTTTTCTTCATAATTTTTTGATTTGGTCATAATAGATTGTAGCAAGTTATTTTTTTCCTCCTATTATTTTTCTTTCGCTACTTGCCAGCTTTTCTGAAGATTAGTGATTTTTTTGGTCAGCTACATTCTTTTTAGAGATGGCCCTCCAACAGGAAGAATCTTCTCTCTTTTTATTTTTTCATAGTTAAGATCCATGGAAGAAAACTGTTCTTGGAAAAGAGTGGGCTTTTTTTTAAGTTTTTTGTCTTTTTCATGAATTGCTGTAACAAAATTAGAATCCTTTTGGTGATTCTCTTGTGCTTTAGCTTTGAATATTTGAGATTCACCAATAGATATATCCTTCCCGAATCTTTTGTACAAGAGCTGTATAATTTGCAGGCCTTGCATGTATCTTCTATTTTGCATCTTATTTTATGAAATATCGACTTCCCATATATAAGGAAGAGGATGCTATGTAACAAAACAAATACATTGATATTGAAGTCAGCAACTAGCTTATGCTGCCTCCACATCTTCACTCTTTGATCTTTTCCTGTTGTAACCAGAAGATGATCTTCGAACTCAGCCAAAGATAATGAAGTCACTCCATTTTCATGTTTTCCAATTCTGGTTATTTATCCTTCAAATTTCTCACAGTCAAAATTTTAACAAACTTCTTCATAGTTGAATTTCTTCAACTGGATGTCAAAATTTTAACGGACTTGACGATGAGGGTTTTAAAAGCTATTATTTTTAGTCATTTTAAATGGAAATCCCTTAAACCAATCCTTTAGATTAAGAGATGTTATTGAGCCATCCATAACTGACCAATAAAGGATACAAGAGTCCAAGCACATCGATGTAAACTTTTTTCTGCACCGAACATCAACGATCATCTGATGAATGCAGTCACCTCCATTCACGATCTTAAACATTAGAAAAGTACATTATTTCTTCAATTCATAAACCAAAATTTAACCAGAACTTGTACCAACTAATATAAGTTGTAAGCCATTAACAAAGCACAGTGAAGTAGGCCTTAAACTTTTAAAAGTTAATTTTTTAACAATTTTCAATTGCTCGTAATCCAAGATGTAGATAGATTGGCCAATGATGAACCCAATCATTGAGTGATATGCAGAAAGTATTATCGAGGTAACATCCTTGCCAGAAAATGTACCTTTCAGTTGTCTAACTTAGCTCCATTATTCACCATTTATTTTTCCAAGTACGATGAATCCTGAACTATCACTAAAAGTCAGTAGCAGTCCATTGAGATTATCTTCTTCAATGTAATGGACAGGTCCTTCGTGATAGCTCTTTCCTTGCAGTTATTTACCACTAATATTGCAGTAAAAATATATCTACCCTTTTTCAGTGCCAGTTATGATGTAACCTTTACTTGTCATGAGTATAGATGTGACTTAAGTCCTGTCTTTACTGAATTGATAGTTGATTGTTAGGAGTTTTCCATTGTCCATATCGACCTTCCTGATGTCATGTCCTGAAAAAATCATCATTCCTTCAGAAGAACTTTTGACCTTAATTGGAACCACTTCTGTGACTTGCTAAATTTTATTTTCAAAGCTAAGCATGATGATTCTTGATCCTATGACTGCTATTTTGTTCTCGCATCCCAAATCTAGAATTTTAGTTATTGTAACCTTGTCAGTAAAATCAATTGTCTGCATACATTTGAAGTTCTTTATATTCCAAATTTTTATCTTTCCTCTGTCATCTGCACTCACTACCATCGGTGTTCGCTTGATCATGTTAAAACAGGTGATTGAAGATTAGTGACCCAGAAGCTCACCTCTCATCCATGAGTCTAGGTATCTTTCATTGACTTCGAAAAGATTGATTTTCTTTTCAAAGCCAGCAGCAAGGAGGATCTGGTATTACTATGAATATTTGATTGTATGAACCATTCTCCTTTCAAACTTTGTATCGATTTATGTTAAAATTTAATATTTTTTCATGCTGATTAGTTGAATTTTAGCCGATTCATTGTTTTTCTGTTCCTGAGCTACTGCCACTACTGAAATGGAGGGAATTTAGCATATATCACTAATCTTAGAGCGGTGCCTGCATTTCAAGAATCTTTCAGGCTTTTCTTCAATCAAATTCCAAAAACATAGTTTACCCTCCATATCAGCTGTTGCCCATTTTTGGAAATATTACAAATACCATATATTTACTTGTAAATCTTGACAATATTTAGTTGTGGATATAGACTTTTCGAAAGAGTAATTATCACTAACTTCCCAGAAACTCAAAGAAAAATCTTTTAAAACTGCTCCTAATCTTTATTGTCTTTCACTATAACTGATTCCAATTACAGCTAAGTCTTTTTTTGATCTAAAGCTGGAAGGTTTGACCTTCTTTTACAGCTTGATCTTCGAAGAAAAGACACCAATCCAATCTGACAGGTTTTCAAGGCAATACATTTTTCTTCCTGATTCTGAAAAGCAAGCTCTACATATGAGTTGACATACGTATTGATGATATCTTAATGTTTTCCGTTGTCAAGAATGTCCTTGTCAAGGACAACCTTGCAAATTTAATCTCCTCGACCGGTTATCATCGGAGGATTCTTTAGGTAAGTTTGGCATTCAGAATCTCGTCCAATGATTGGAATCCATCTCGTCTGAAGCTATTTCCCACATCCTTAGCCTTAGACGATTTGCTATATTCATCAAGAGTTACTTCGCATATGAAGTCTGTGATATGATTGAATTTTAATCTATGCTGTCCTTTGCTGATTAGGCTGAACATTTATGATAGCCCTGCTGCCAAATATGGAGCCTCTGACTCATCATGATCGATGCAGTTCATGAAGAAGCGAGTGAATTAGAGTGGATCTAATCCCTCATTTTTCAATCGATATATGTTTTCGATGCTTTGCAATAGGCTCTTATCGACTAACGCTAGCAATTATGTAGCAGTGAATAATTTTTGTTATTTATTGAAAGAACGTCTATGTTGGAGACCTTCTTGGTTAGTTTCGATTCTTTCCATTTATAAATATTATCGTATTGTTCTATAACTAAGGACATCATATAAAATCATTCAATTACCTATAAGTTTATCGGCAAATACATGATTCATCACCATGAAAAGATCCAAAAAGATAAAGAAACTTTAATAGTGCATCCACGAAACAGAATGTCATGTATGCAAAGAAGACTGCCCCATTAAGATAATCAAAGAGGATTAGGATGTCAACTACTACCGTTGCATTGAGTGCCTGAAAACATATCATAAGGAATGTGCTAAACTATAGATAAATGCTGACTACAATCCAATTGGGCCTTGCTGTTATTATCACAAATGCTAGACTTGCAAAAAAACAACAGTTTAATAAAAGGAGGTCATCAAATGCACGATATGCTTCAAACTCGTCCACAAAGCTTGCTATCAAAAGCTAACTAGTGGTAACATAGCATTGAGTCCAAAATAACGAGAAGGAATCATTTTTGGAGATGATTCGTATGTATGTTTAAGTTGCCTCAGTAAGCATGGGTTTATATAAATCAGAAAGATCCATCAGAAGGTATTCTACGAGAACTTCAGCTCATCAACTCAAGTTTATGTCTTGGTACAAATCAAGTACCAAACTCCCATTCATTATGGGTGGTTCCATCATGACTAACTAACCAAAAACATCAAGTATAAACACTAAAAGGAAGCTGAGTTGGCTGTTGAACTGTTATTCAAAGCAGCAGAATATAGCTACTTTGGAAGAAAACCCATCATCGAACATATCCTGGCCTGGAAAGGTAAGCGTACAGATGACCCACTCTAAGCCTTTAAACTCATAAGAGATAAGAAAAGAGATTAAAAAATGGCATACAGTGACTAAAACAACTTCAAATTTCTCGTAAAGTGGGAGTTCACCTCATATAAAAAGGCAACATGGGAAGACTAATATACTGTTAAACGAATTTCTAGAGTTAAGCTGGAACAATATTTACACAAACAAGAATCGTTGGTGAAAGGACATTTTCATAAATACAACTATTTGATAAAATCACAGAAAGATGATGTCATCATCTAAGCTTTTGATTATGAACCTGTAATCAAAATGAATAGATTGAGAAATGAGTACTTCGTTGAGATTATTAAAAATAACGACCCTATCAAAAAAATTCCTCTATTGTGTCACTACATCAACCTAACATACATTTCCTTAAATATTGAAGGAAAAACAATTATAGTCACTGACGACATTGATAAATGGGAATAATTTCTAAGATAAGTCAGTAGCCATATCGCTTACTTAATCTATAAAGGATCCAAAAAGAGTATCGAATTAATAGAGCAGCTTGAATTTGCTAGTCCAACTTTTGATGTTTTGGTTGTGAGTTACAAGTACTATTCCGTCAAGAAATAACAGATCAAGTCGGCAATAGGGTAGATTGAGTTAGTATTCTTGGACAACTACAGTAAGAACTCTAATTGTTAACTCATCCCATAATTTGAAGAAAAAACTGCTAAATTTATTATTGTGATCGACGGAGATAAAGCTTTGTAAAACAATTCTGATAAGCAAGATGACATTATCGATTCTATTCTGAAGACATTTTAAAACAAAAGGGTAATAGTCCACGATTTGAACTGGCAAAACTATGACATGTTTGTCTGCTCCGAAAGTATAAAGACAAAGTTAATAAAACAGTCTGAATGTTCCGAGTTACATCAAGCAGTATTTTTAACCCATGTTATGAAGAACGGACTAAATCCCTCTTAGCTATAGCAAAGCTATGACAAACTGTTCAGATCTTCTCGTATGCTGGAGCACTTGAACGAGTTCACTTTTAAGGATTTCAAATAATATGCCAAACGGTTCATGTCAATCCTGGCCCATTCAAGAGATTTCAAGCTTGATTAATAAACACAACAGTTTTTCTTGCTGGAAGCCCAACCTGAATACATAATTAAAAAGTTGAGTCTCCTTTCGAATCGAAATATCATAGATAATCATTAAAACTGCCCACAAGCCCAACAAATTGAATTTTCTGTAAATTAAATGGCTAATTGATGATTTTGAATGACTTATAAAGATATTGCGTGATTGTATCTCTATCGATTTCTTTATATATTTTTCTCTTTGATACAAAATCACTTCAAAGCTGTGCACTCATGATATCTCATCTTCAGACACAAAAACAGTATGTTCTCACTCTCATCAAAAAGTACAAGCATGATCCGATCATTGTAAACCTCCTCCAGGTCCTCACATTCTTGAACGTAAATCACGAAGCATTTATCAATACTTACCAATAACTCCCAAAGGACCAGATTGAACCAAGGAAAGAGTACTTCAAGGTACTTGTTGAAGCATTCAATTTTTGCAGGGGAGAGAACAAGGAAAAGTAGATACAGATCATCAAAACAATATTGGGAGAGCTACTCAAGCTATAAAACAATAGTAACACATACCTTGACCTCATTCCAAAAGATATTTTTCTTGAGGTAAAAAGCTACAACCCTCGAACATACCTACGAAAAGAGGCAAAATAAATTGCCAAAAATGAGGCAATTGTGCAGAACAGCAATATTATCAATGCTTCAGCAGGATATTCTCAGGTGCTCATTCTGCTGAACAAGTACTTTAGTGACAAGGACATATAGTTTTCTCAGATATGGCAAGTGGTTTTCCTGCTCGCCTAATAATACAATCTGGATATGAACAAAATTACATTCATGACGATAGATCTCATGGTAAACTGCCATAGTCCTTAAAAGGTAGGTGAATCACTTGGTTTTTTCAACTAATAAAGAGTAAAGGCATTTATCATTTCCTTTGTTCGAAATGGGATTGAAAGAACTCACTAAATAAAGGATCATGGACATCTCAGCCAATTAGTAAATAGAAGTCCATAATCACTGTACAAAGACAAAATCATTCACTATAACCCTGGTCACATTAAGGTACTTCACTCCCTTATCGAGGCAAAAATATTCACAATAGAGTAACTGACCTAAAATTTGCCGACGACTACATCATAATTTCACATGAACTTAGATAGTTACATCCATGAGGCATACAAAGTGAGAGTCAGGGAGTTATATGTAGTAAAGCTCTATGAGGACAATAACATTTTCACAGAGAACGAAATGACTATGTTGATGGGTCAAGTTGGCAACTGCTTCAAATTAGCCCTTATGACTGAATACACCAAAAACAATCAATTTGAAAAAACTAAGTAAATATACTAAAGTTTCTATCTTAAAAAAATCCATCTGAATCTCTATGCTCCGATGATTACTGAACTATGCAGGCTTATTGAGTGGATTCTTGAGCCATATATGAGGCTCAATACAAAAAATAAAAATTTTCCAGAGCATAATTTTCCGGTAGGGTACTTTAAACAAAGCACCGAACTAGATATGTCCACACTGAATTAGATAAACTAAATTATGAGCTATCTTGGTTTCCACATTGGCTACTCCGAAAGAACCTTCAAAACTCTTTGCAGTGCATTTTCATATTTCTTTAATGAAACTTCAGTCCACCTTGAAAAGTAATAGATAAAATCAGAGATCAAAGGTATCATACAAAAATATTTGATCGCAGCAGTATCAATGCAGGAGAATGAAGTCCTACCAAATAAACTTTAGCATGTTTTGCTTAAACTTCCACAAATATAAAGGTTCAACCTGTATTGCTATTTTCGATAAAACGTCATGTTTGACCATCTCATCTTGGTCATTTAGTTCCAAAAAGGCTATTGGAAAAAGTTCAACACTCTTAAATTAGGGCTACCTTCGAAAAGTGATTTGAACGAAATCCGAAAATTTGAGAGTAACAACATGTTTAGATGTTGCTACAATATATTGAAGGTCATAACCGATGACGTTATACAAGAAAAAATACAATTAGCCATAAGCATCATTGGCCAGACAAACTATCTTCTCAGTGAAATCACTCTTTTCTTCTGCCTTGAGCATGTACTGACTAATGAAGTCGATCTCATGTGGAGATACGATGCGCCTAATCCAAAATACTTGGATATTACAAAATTCATATCGACTCTTTTGATTGAGTTTCCAGACATAGAATTGACTGCCCTTTTTACTGCTTCGATCGCTAGATTAGACCAACATATTCCTGAACCACTATCTTCAGTGGCATAGATCCCACATTATAATCCGAATTTCTTTTTGGTCAAACTAATTTCATAAATATTAGAGGAGATATTTCCCTACAAAATTCTAGATATGTCCCCTGATGAGATCAACAAGGAGGACTTCTATACTTATGGATACTATTTGAGAGTATATATGTCAGGGTCGGAAGAACAATATTAAAAAGCTGCAAAGATTCGGAAATATTTTGTAGAGCAACTCCTTGAGAAAAACAACAACTAACACACTTACTTATATGAGTTCATCAGGGCACTTAATAACCATTATCAAAGACTTTCAAGATACAGTTAGTCATAAAAACATCAGTAAAACGGAGATAGAACGATTGAAAAACATGCAAGAACATTAGACGAGTGTAATATTCTAATCAATCATTTGCTTTAGCTGGTTTCAGTGGTTAAGTTTGAATAAAGGTCAAAGGATTAACCATTGCATTCCAAAATATAAGCTGCTTTCAAATAATTGGATACTCTGAACCTTGAAATGCCTCACTATAGACTAATTTTTAGATAGCTCTCCAAATAAGACTTCCAATCGAACATTTTCGAATAAATCAGAGATTCAATGAGCCATTTCATTCACAAAAGATTCAAATTATCTGAATAACTCAAACAATTATAAAATTTCATACCGTAATTCGAAACAAAATAATTTCTCTACAGTGACTTTTACCTTTTCTTCTGGCTTTCTGAAAATTATCACATTACAGATATGGAAGAAGCTTATTGCAATAAATTAACTTAAATGCGACATAAAAAACAAGTTCATATTTCAAGAAAGTTGACAAGCTAAGAAAAGATAAATACAAACACAACCAATCTTACTGAACACATTTCTACTGAGAAAACAGAATTTCTTTTCTTGTACAAGAGATATCACAATTTTGTGTTTCTAGGGTACTCTCCTTAAAACAAGTCTTAAAGTATAAGAAAACTGAAAATACCTTCTGCTTTCAAAGAAAAAGAAAAAAGGACTGAAGGTTCCAGAAACAAAAGATAAAAGATTAAAGAATCTTTCACAAGTTTGTTCTTCTCTTTCTGTATCTTACCTCGAATGTTGAACAGTCCTTCTGATGCGCTCTATTGTTCCAGATTTACTCTCAGGCTCATCAAATAGAATTAGGTACCTTCAAGCCATGCTATTAGGATGATTTTTTATTTGATTCAGGGTGCTATCGATCACATAAAATACAGCACAGAAAGGGAGGCCACAAGGTCTATTCCCATTTTTGTGAATGACCTACTCAGGTTGTTCAAGGACTGGCATTCATCCTAAAAAATTGCTAAAAACATGATACAACTAAATGAAGAACATTGGAATGAGCGAAAATACAACATGCTTCGGAGTTTTATTAATGAATCGATGAGAAAAATAACATAGAACCTCCTTAAGCCAGCTAGCAACAACCTAGTTATCAAGAATACCATTACCTTTCTGGAAAAGACAGGGAACATGCCTTTGATCAAGTAACATGGATTCCTCATAATTGAGTACTTTTAAAAACTGAAGACTGTCTAGAAATTAAATCCGATTACGAAAAGCAGAGTAGAGATACTCACATCGATTCTAAAGTCAAGGATAGACACTGTCCCAATGATGAACAAAGAAAAAAAGTCAACTGAACAGATAATACTTGATGTTCGAGGTTAGATCTACAATAAAAACAGGATAATCAATAGAGAGGGATTAATTTCGGCTGATTCAAACAACAGGCCAACCCGAAGAAATATTACAATCAAGAGTAAGTCATTTGAAGAGAAGGGTGAAGTGATAGTGTTGGACGATTGAATGATAATTATAAGTGAGGTGTATAAAAGAAATATAGATGCTATTAATGCACCTATTCAAACACGTTAATTATATTTATCAGTTTAGTTCAATGCAGCAGCCTTTCATCACAGGGCTCAAGCTCAAAAACTCCCTCACTAACCAACTTGTATTTCCCTCAACACTCAGGAACTCTTCGAACCTCGACACGGCAAAAGTGTCAAATGGTACTCTTGCGGGCCAACCGTTTACGCCCAAAGTCACATGGGCCACGCTAGGTATGCTGCCTTTGACTCAGAAACTATATCTGCAACGACATGATCAGAAGAGTCTTGAGAGACTATTTTGGTTACAATATCCAGGTAATTTACCTCTGATATAGCTTTGCATGAACATTACTGACGTGGATGATAAGATCATAAATCGTTCGAAATAGTAGGGGGTCGAATATTTTTAATTTGCCAAAAAATGGGAAAATTAATTCTTTGAAGATATGAAGTAGCAAATAGCTTATTCAGAGCCTTTGGAGTTGAAGACCCTAATTATCTCACCAGGGTAACTGAATATATCCCCGAAATAGTCAATTATATTGACAAAATCATCAAAAATGGATTCGCCTACGAAGGAAAAGGCTCTGTTTATTTCGACATCAAACAGTACGAAACCAAATTCAAGTATGGAAAGCTCAAAAGAATGAAAGAGGCTTAAACGGAAGATGCAGAAGTCAATGAGCTTGGTAAAAAAAATAAAGATGACTTTGCACTGTGGAAAGCTGCAAAGCCAGGAGAACCTTTTTGGAACTCTCCTTGGGGAGATGGAAGACCAGGATGGCACATTGAGTGCTCAGCTATGGCTGGAGCTATCCTTGGATAGAGAATGGATATTCATTCTGGAGGAATCGATCTTATCTTTCCTCATCATGAAAATTAGCTGGCTCAATCCGAAGCTCATAACAACTAACCCGACTGGGTCAAGTACTTTATCCACGTGGGCCACTTGCACATCAACAAGCTCAAAATGTCGAAAAAACTCAAAAATTTCATAACAATAAAGCAGATTCTCGAAAACGTTTCTCCAAGAGTTGTAAAGCTGTACTTTTTCCTGCACAGATATGATGTTGTCCTTAACTATGATCCCTAAGCTGGTTCTCTTCATGAGGCTTAAGGAAAAGACAAAAGGTTCAAAAACTTTTTCGGCAACCTTCATGCTGCTATCAGACAATCTTCAATCAGTCCTCCTCAAAAGCTTCTTCAAGAAGATATTGAATTCGATCAATTTCTTGATTCTACCGGAGATAAAATATTTGAAGCTTTTTGTGATAATATCAATACTCCAGTAGTGATCGACAACATCGATGAAGCAATCAAGAGGACTAATATTTACTTGTAACTCAAGAGCAAGAAGCATACTCTTCTCAATAAGGCTTATAGTATCATTTCCAGGCCTTTGGCATCCATGGGGCTAGATTATGCTGCTCAAGAAAAGGAAGAGTCCAACGAAACTGCAATCGTTAACGCAGTGACAAAGTTTAGAGATGAAATCAGAGTTAATGCAAAGAGTGATTTCAAGAAAATCTTGGACATTTGCGATAAATTCCGAGACTACGATATGGTTGATTTGAGCATTAGGCTTGAAGACAAGAAAGTTGGAGAGGCCTCTACCTGGAAGTTTGAGCCTAAAGAAATTTTGATCAAAGAAAGAGAGCACAAGGAATAAGCAAAGAGAAAGAAATAATAAGAACACAGAAGAAAAGAGGAAGAAAAAATTCAAAAGGTAGCGTTTTATATATATTTAGATGAAAAGAAAGCCATAGTAATTGTTCAAAGATGATACTAGATACAGTTAGTTTGACGAAAAAGGGATTCCAACTCACGAAAACAAAAAATAGAAGGTAAAGGGAGCTGAGGGAGAGAAGGATAAGTAAGTTGTGGTTTCAAAGCCTATCAACTAAAAATTGCGCAAGAAATTATAAAAATAGTGGAACGAGCAAAAGGGTCAATACGAAAAATGGCTTGAATTAGAAGCAGGCAATAAGAAAGAAGAAGAAAAATGATAGTTTGATTAACTGAAATCATTATAGTGATTAATGGATAATCAATGTAGCAAAGCTGTGGCAAAAGAAAATCAGATCGGTCTTTATCTGACATCAGTTCTCTTTATCCTATCGATACTCTTGGCCATTGTGGTTTAATATTTCTAAAGGAGAAGGGAAAGACAAAGAGATAAGCAACTGAAAAACTTTGACTAACATGACCTTCATCCCGAATAAACTCCTTCGTCAATTTCTGATGATTCCTACTTGATTTCTCTCCGAGAAAGAGTTCGAATCAACCTGACGAAATATCAATGAAAATAATAAAAAAACAATGATAGTTTTATCTTATGCTTTTTCTGTTTCTTGTACTTATGTTAAACAGGCTCTTATTTAAATCACTTTACCATATAACTCAAAAAAGTTTCATATTTGAGTTTATTTTCAAGTTTCTGATTGATTGGAGTGCCTTTTAATCTTCTGAATATGGGACATATATCTCGGCTTCTGAAGAAGGTGTCTGCATTGACATTTATATAACAGACAAAATCCTACATTGTGATGTATCCTCTTCCTCCTAAATCAACTTCCTGAATATTGAATTCTTATTTCTCCAGACCTTCTATATCTGCACACTACTTTACTTGATTGTTCCAGCACTACCAACCAGCAACAATTCTTGCGGCAAACTATTCGAAATCAAAAGAAGCAGTGTAATTTGATTCAAAGAAAGGATCACATTCTTATCTTGATAAATTGATCCAGTTCTCCAGTTCTTCGCTGGTGAGGTCGACTCCATATGTTTTAACTGTTCTTCTGATTTTGTCCCATTTATTCTCATCAGATGAGCTCGCGAAGAACTCCTTAGATTATCTTAGTTTTATGTCCAATTAAATCTGTTTTAGCA
>Ga0100402_1001941_pt1 | contig 23557 bp, 44 predicted proteins | sample CryGeyme20150102_FD_80419 | JGI IMG/M metagenome (GOLD analysis project Ga0100402, IMG submission 80419) | Groundwater microbial communities from Crystal Geyser aquifers in Utah, USA - Crystal Geyser metaG 2015-0102 | ecosystem: Environmental > Aquatic > Deep subsurface > Groundwater | place...
CAATGGTTAAGAAGCACTTTGAACTTAAAAATGGATTAGTAAAGACAAAACTTATTATAACTTATTCTGGAAGTGAAAAGTTTGAAATAGAAGCAGATGGACAAAGTTTCAGCGTTTATAAAATAGATGAGCAAATAGCAAAAGTTGAATATAATAGTTTTAGAACTATAGAGAAGTTAGTAAATAATTTAAATACTATATCTGGAGTAACAGCAAGCTTTGAAGGGGAAAACTGCCCTTCAAAATTTATTGGTATATTTTCTAAAGTAAATATTACAAAAAGAATAGCTGAAGTAGAAATAAAAGATGATATTTATAAAAACATAACAGACGTTGTTCAAAGTGGCGATATAATTATAACAGAAAAAAATGATGCTTTTGAAGCTGTTGAAGGTAACTTAGAAGGAAATTTTGGTTGGAAATATGCTACTTATAAAGTTACCTGTAAATCTGCTGATATTAGACAAGCTTCTTTACCTGGTTTTTCTGCAAATAGCTATACAAGAAATAGAAGCGGAGTTGCTTCTTACATAGAAATGGAGAAGTAGATTTTGAATGAACTATTTGAAGCATACACAGATTTTGTCTCAGAAACTTATGAGTATCTTACAGAACAGAAGATACAAGTTATAGTTGCAAAAATTTCTACTAATGAAAATGTTAAGTCGGCAACTTTTTATGCTGGTTTAATCGAGATAGAATTAAATGATGAATTTATAGAAGATAATAAACAATCTATTATTGACGTTTTCTTATATGGAGGGGTTTTGAGAAAGAAGGTTGGAGAAGATATACAAACAGTCAGAATAGAGGGCTATGGAGCGTTATAATGAAGACTAAAAGACCTAACTACCCATTATTCAAAGAATACACAGAAGAGATAAGAAATTTTTTAAGAGAGACCTGCTATTTTGAAGGTGTTCCAGAAGAGAAAAACATTTCTGTTTTTCATACTACCCCACCAAGAGCTTTTGTTAATGTTATAGCTCCTCTAATAAACAGAAAACAATTTAGACCAATTGTTAGTTTTAATTTAGCGTCATCTGAAATTTTAAGAAATGAACTCGGCCTTGGTTTTGTTAAAAAATATGAAATAAATAAAGACGAAGGATATATAAGACAGAACAGGCACCCTATACCTTTTAAGTTAAACTATCAGGTAGTTTTTTGGACAGAAACAAAAACACAAGCAGATATTATCGCAACTCAACTTTACCTAGCCGGAAATCAAAATAGAAAATGGGTAGCAAAAGTAAGAGGGCATTTTATTGAAGTAGAAGTATCTAATATAGAAAATCAAACAAATTTAGAGCCTGGACCTGTTCAAGATGTAGCGTTTCGATATGGGGGAACAATTTCTATATCAAAAGCTATACTTCCTTATGACTACTTAGAGTATGGTGGTTTCATCGAAAAAGCTTCGCTTGAGTTTGGCGTAAATGATGAGACAGATACTGAATTAATGGAGCAAGGATATGACGTTTAAAATAAAGAATAAAACAGGAACACCTTTGAAAGTTGCAGGAAGAACTCTAATGACAGAAATGTTTCTTGAGAACTCAGAAATAGATGAAACAGTAAGGAATTTAGAGAAGATGGGTGTTATAAGAATAACAAAAGTGAGAGGTAGTAAAAACTCCTCAAAAGTCTAAAATATTAAAAAAACCTCTCGGTAAAGATATAATAAAATGAATTTTTTTGAACTTAAATTTTTCGGAGGAAAAAATGGCTAAATCTCCATCAATTAGCATTTTTGAAAATGATTTATCCGCTTATGTAGACACTACTACTGCAAGTATTCCCGCAATAGTTGGCTTCTCTACAAAAGGCGAATTTTTCAAAGCAAAAAAGGTTTTTGGACTTAAGGACTTTGAAGCAAATTTCGGTAAGGCGCCTGCAGAAGATCCATGGACTTATCTTACTGTAAAAAGAGCCTTCAATCAAACTGGACAGATTTTATTTATGAGAGTTGGAAATACTGCAACTGCTCTAAAGTCTGAAGAAGATATTTTATCTCAGCAAGAAGTTACTGGAACTTCTGCTTACGCTTCTTTGAATATTATTTTTGCAACTTCTAGCGTTTCTATAGTTGCCGATCAGGGTTTTACTTTAACAGTAACCGACTGGAATGGAACTCTTGATGAAACAATCCAAATCAATTTTGAAACTGATTTGGGACTAACGGCTGGAAGCACTGTTACAAGAACTGCTTTTGCTGAAGCTTTAAATTCTTTCTTTGCAAATGACGTATCATACTCTACATACTTAAGAAGCTATGTAAATAGTATTACTGGAAACGTAGTAATAGAAACTACAGGAACAATTTTTGCTGGAAGAACCGTTGCTATATCTAATGAACCTACTATTGGCGATGAAGAATTTTCTGTTTACTTTATTGGAGGTTCCGTTTCTTTGGGAACAGCTGTTGTAGAAAAAGCAAACGATCAAATCGGATCAATTGGTTTCAATGTTACCGTTGAAGCTAAGCAATTCGGAACTCACGGAAACAGCATTTCTGTAGTAAAAGATTCTAGAGTTTCTGCAGTTGATCAGAGCGTTATTCATAGAATTTCAGTATTCTCTTATGGCATTCAGGTAGAGCAATTCGATAATGTTTCTCTTGACCCTACCTCAGCTACTTTCTTTGCTAGAGTTATTAATGCAGATCCAGATAACGGTGGTTCAAGTTATATTTCTTTCCCTGACTGGAATAGCGAAGAAGAAGCTTGGGCAATAGATACTGCTACTTTTATTGTTGTAGAAGATAGCGAAGAAGATATTCTTGGATTTGCCAGTGGAGACCAAATTCTTATCAATGGAAGCTATATGCTTTCTGGCGGTAATGATGGTATAATTGATAATCCAGCTTCTTTGTTTATCACTGCTCTATCTTCTAATGGAGACCTTGGAAACACTGATGAGTTTACTTTCGATTACCTTGCCACTCCAGCAATTCAGAACTCAGCCGTTGTTGATGCAGCTATTCAGCTTGCAGAGAACGGAGATAAGCAAGACTTTATCTATATTGCTGACCCTGAATTTGGTTATACCTCAGATCAAGTAATTAAGTGGCACAATGGTCAATTGGGAGAAGCACAAGCTCTTAATTCAGAATTCGTAGCTACATACTGGCCTTGGCTCAAAGACACCCATCCTACTACTGGAGAGGTTATTTGGGTTCCACCTAGTGTTTTTATGGTTGAAAAATTCTTGTTTGTTGACAAGTCTTTTGGCCCTTGGTTCGCTCCAGCTGGAGAGAAGAGAGGAATTCTTTCAGCAAGGGGTTATCAATTTAATCCTTCTAAATCTGTAAGAGATCAATTGTATGGAGATCAGAATGCAGTTAACCCAATTACATTCTTCTCTGGAAAAGGTCTTATAGTTTTCGGACAAAAAACAACTTTGAGAACTCTCTCTGCTAAGAATAGACTTAGCGTAAGAAGAATGCTTAATAGTCTTAAGAAGCAAATGAAGACTGTTCTTGACTCCATCTTGTTTGACCCAAATATTCCTGCTACTGTTAATGAAGCAAGAAACAGGCTAAACAACATACTTGAAAGAGTAAGACAAAATGGTGGAATTGATAAGTTCTCTGTTTTCTTTGATCCAGATCCTGCACTCGCACAACAAAATATTCTTAAGGGAATTGTTACGATAGTTCCTTTTGGAACAGTTGAGAACATTGAGCTATACATCAATACTCAACAAGTTGGTTCTGAAATTACTGGCTAATTAAAAAAGTAAGTATTTTTTAACCTGACGGAATTCGAAAGAGTTCCGTTTTTTTTATGGCAAAAAAAAAGAGCGATATTTAAATCGCTCTTTTTACCCAGACTCCTGCCACATCAGGGATTTGTGATGTGTTCGCAACCATTGTATTCCATATGTCTATAGCTGTCAAGAAACCGTCTCCGGTCTCATTAATCTTTTCAAGGTTCAAACAATAACAAGCTATCCAAAAATACCTTTCTGAAGGTAAAACTAAATTAGTATCTAACTTATAAAGACTTTCTATTTTAAAAGCCCCTATAGCCGTTCTGTTACTTTCGTTATCTATAAACGTTGAATACAATGGATCGCTAGTGTCTGGATAAACAATTTCCGAAGGAACTTCAGACACTGATGAATTTACTATAATTTTATCTACACTATCAGAAGTAGTAGAATTTATTAAAAAATTTTGCTTTGCTTCTGGATAATCATACTCAGATTTTAATTTATTAAAATCCTGTGGATATTGAATCCACGTTTTAGAGTCTTCTCTTATATCTTTCCGCAATGATAAAATTGTTCTAATATCATTAATTAAATTATTAAGCATACTTTATTGAATAGTTTTACTTGTAGAAATTCCTACGCCATTAATAGAAAAACTATCTTTCAAAACTTTTCCTACAGTAGCATCTATTAAAACATCTTGCTTCACGTTTTTAGCAAACTCTGAAGATAGTAGCACATCTTTTTTGCCAACTGAAGTTGCAATGGATTCTATAGTTACATCTGTTTTAGATTGTAAGTCTTGATTAATATCTAAGCTATTTTCAATTTTGTTTTGGCCATCGAATGAACTAGGAAGTTCTACAGAAAGCTTGTTTGATGCTCCAACGGATGCGTCTATTGCAATTTCCGTTCTTTTTGACGCACTGTTGAAGGTTGACAAAGCGTTATCTGATAAATCTGACATTATTTTTTTCTCCTAAAGTTAATTGTTATATTAACTTTACCTACAACCTATCCTTGAAAAGTAAATGGAGAAAAGTTATTGCGATGGCAGTCCAAAATACAGCAGAAGAAGGAAACAGCCCTATAAAGTAAGTTAGTGTAATTACTGCCCCGACTACTATTATTAATTTTAATATTCCCCAAAGTTCTATCATTTTTCCTCTTTCAAAATTTCTTCTATTGCACTTTCCACATCATCTCTCTCTTCGAAAAAATCTTTTTCATTTAAATCGCCTTCTAAATCTTTGAAAAACTCTTCATCTTCTTTAGATAAAGTGCTTTTGTTTTTAATGCTCTTGTGCATTGGTTGAAAGATGTAGTCGTTTGCTGGACCTAAAGAAAGAGCAGTAGAATATTCTAACAAAATATTCTTTAGACAATCTTCGCAAACATAACCGTAAGTTTCTGTTTCATAAATATTAACTTCTTCTTCTGCACTAAAATCTTGATTACATACATTACATTCACAACTTTCAAATTCTAGCTCATAATTATAGCTTGTTGATGATTTGAATTTGAAACCTTTTGCTTTTCCATCATAATAAACATCATCATAATCATAACCGTGACCATAGCCATAGTCTGTATAGCTTCCTCTTTTGCTTTTCTTAGTTTTACCATAATAATCTTTGTAATAATTATAGTTATACTTATTGTAGCTTTTGTTGTTGTAGGCATATACTCTTTTTTCTGCAGCTTCAAATTTATTAGTAACTTCTTCTATAGTTTTTACAGAGAAGAAAAATGCCTTAGCTAACTCATTAAGAGAGCCCCATTCTTTTTCTGTGTGATGGTTATAATAGCCTACACAAACATTTGCACAAGAAATATAATCTCTATATGAATTTGCATCAGAAGCAACTCCTATAGCTCCATTCATACCAAGTGAATATTTATCTGAAATATCTTCTAGAGCTTCTTCAAAAGCAAGAGTGCCGTAATCATTTTGTGAACAGATAATGTCGGTAGAACCCCATCTGTCAAAAACTAAGCCGTAAAGACAATTGTCTTTTATTTTTTGACCTAAGTTTTTGCCTATGTGATAAGCTCCAATAATACCAATTTCCTCGTCTACAGAGAAAATAAAGTTGATGTTTTTAATTCCATTACCATTAAAGTGCTTTAGAAGCTTAAGGCAAAGATAAACACCAAACTTGTCATCAGCACCAATAATTCCTTCACCTTTTACAATAACATCGTTCTTTTCTTTATCTGAAAAATACGAAATCTTATCAATCTTTTTTAGATCACTTGCTTTCTGAATGGTGTCGATGTGAGAAGAAAGAAGTGGAGCATCTTTATAATCTAAATAATAGATATTTCCTATATCATCAACACTATATGGTATATAGTAATCGTTAAGAAATTTCTGAATATAATCGCTCATAATTTTTGTAGTTCTTGACGGAGAACTTATTTTAAATAAATCCATCAGAAGAACTTTGTCGATATCTTCGTGTGAGAAAACCACTTTATTACTACTCTCTAATTCTTTATTCATCTTGTTCTCCTTCTTGAACTTTTTCAATTTCTCCATCTTCATTTAAGAAATAACCCTCTATACCATTATTATCAAAATAATTTACAGATACAACTCTTGAACCTTCTGCAAACATATAAACATCGTCTGCAAGATAAAATTCTTCGCTATAGTTGCAACGAAAGACTTTATCTCCGATGTCATTATCAAAATAATAATCTTCTGCAGAACTAACCCAAACAGCATCGTCGTTTGAAATATATTCTCCATAATATTCAGACCAACAATAATTTTCATTCAAGCATGTTTCACAATAAAAATTGCCATCTACCCAATTTCCACCATCGTCAACATGGCATCTTTCTCCGCAATTATAACATGTTGCGTGATCCTCATCATCATCATCGTCGTCATCGTTGACTTCATTATAATGAACTGGCCTACTAAAATCTATTTGTGTTAGTTTCAATCCAGAATAACGCTCTACTATACTTTCCTCTGTTTGAGCTAAAGTAACAAGACCCTTTATATCATTTAATTGAATGAAAGAACCAGAATACAATCTTTTAGATGAAGCAACATCTTTCTTTACAGTATAGGCGGATCTTCCCTCTGAACCAAAATTATGCACGATATATTTTTCGTTGTCAATAGTTTTTTCGGTTACGCCTATATCATCAGAATAAATTAAAGAAGAAAAGTAATCATTAAGATTAGAATGCTTATAGTTAGTGTAAGCAAGATCCAACTCATACTTTGAATATGGTCTGCCTTCTTTTTCAGTATGTTCTCTAATGAAACTAAGATCAACAAATAAATTGCTATTAGAAATTTCGTTTAGCTCTTTTGCAGAAATAAACTTAGTGTCATATTGCTTTTCTAATACAGCTACTTTATTGTCTTTTGTTAAAATACCCCAAACTCTATTGTGCATTTTAGGAGAGCCATTCAGTGGATAGTTACCAAAATTTAATGATTTCTCTTGTCCATTAGTTGTATAAATAATTACTCTATTTCTATCTAAGATAGTGTTATGTAGTCCTATCCAATAAGAATCTGAATAAGTAGAAGAAAGATTAAGGCAAGAATTAAAAGAATTTCCTGTAGAGCAAGTAAAGAAATCAACTGGATTTGCAGAAACAACTATTCTTGTTTTGTTGTTTCCAGTTTTGTTTATCATAAACTTACTAATTTCTTCTCCAATAACCCTAGAAAAGTTCTCAGTGCTTTTTCTGATAAAACTTTTAAACTCTTTTGAGTTTAAATTGCCTTGTTTCAGATCTTCATTATTCTTTATTTTATTTATAAAGTATTCAGAAATGCTTTTAAGATTTGTGTATCCTACTCGTTCTCCAATTATATCTTTTATTTCATCATAATTTTGTTTTAAGCCAAAATCAGAAGCTCCAAAATATTCTTTTAGAAAATCTAACATTAGAATTTGAAAATTAGTGTTTCTCGCTTTAAATCTATGATCAAAGAATTCAGAAGAAGTCTCAACTTTTTCAAAGAAATTACTACGCTGATCAATAAAGCCGCCACCAACAAAATAATCTTTCATTGATTGCATATTAAAAGTTTTATATAAATAAATATATTCAATAAAAATTCTGTTTACTATTTCATAGGTAATCTTTTCTACATACTTTTTTAGCTTATAATCATTTCCTTTATAGTTAATTAAATTATTTGCATAGTTTTCATAATTTATTCCTATTTTATGGATATAGGCATAAAATGCAGAAGAAGTCAGCTCTCTCCAGCTTTCATCAAGTTTCTCAGATAATTTTATTGGAAGATCAAAATATGCTCTTAGATCGGAATCTGCTCCATTACTCTTTAGGAAATTTAAGACATCTTTATCAATATAATTTTCTCTTAGTTTCATAGAGTATTCTAAAAAATCTAGAGATTCGTCTTCTAGGTTCCAGAAATTTTTAATTATATTAAAAACTTGTTCGTAGTTGTTATAAGGAAATTCCATATCCTTAAAATAAAACTTTAAATCATCAAAAAGAGGAATTTGTTTTTTGTAAAGATTTTCTTGTTTAGACAAAAATTCTTGTTTATTAATTGATCGTATAGGAAGAACGCTCATCTGGCCACCTCACTTTTCTTTCTTTATATAAAAATTATACTACAAAAATTTTTTTCGGTCAACAAAAAAATTAATTTTCTAAGAACACATGAAAAGTCATAGAAAGTTTCTTTGAATTATAACTACCGACATAAACATAGTCGTTATCTTCGAATAGTTCATTTGTTAAAAATAGATGAAATTTAACAATCTTTTTTTGCTTTCCTTCTTCTTCTAAGGTATAAAGAAATATTTTTTCACCAACTCTATCTATTTTAAGAATTTTAAAATCTTCTGAAATATTAGCAAAAACAATTTTTTCAACCTCTTCTTCAAGAAGCAGGTATCTTTTTACTGATAGTGTTTTTTTCATTCAGGGTATAATCCAGTTTCTTCAAAGTATCTTTTTGCTTCTGTAAATGTCCAAAAAGCAACCATTGATTCCTTTTCCTCATCTTTTGTTATTTTTTCAAAAAGAAAAGGTATCATTCCACCTTTTTGATAATAATCAAAGGTCCAGAACTGATTGTTTACGCCTCTAAAGACAATGCCTTTAGATTCCGCTTCGCCCAGATTTATGATGGTAAAATTCTTTTCTTCTTGCATATATTTATATTATCCTTAAAATTTTTTTCAGTCAATAAATCTACGAAAAATCTGTGAAATTTCCAATAGTAAAGTTAATACTATAATTAAGTAAAAGGGAGAAATTTTTTTCTTATGAAAAACAAAACTAATTTAGTTAAAAAATGGAAAGGCCTCCTAAATGAAAATTCTTTAAAACACAAAGAAGTAATTTCAAATCTTCTAGAGAATTCCTATATCGAAAGCGGCTATCGTATTCAAGAAGAAGAACTAAATGAAGAAGGCGTTCAAAGTTCTTTTATAGATGCTGAATCTTATCTTATCAAGCCAGTCGTAGAAGGTGTAGTAGCAAATTCTGTAGCTAAAGAATTAGTTCATGTTTATGAACTAACAAAAGGCCCAGTAGGAACAGCTTATGCTTTTGATTATTATCAGGCTCCAACTGACAATAATCTTAACGGTAATGTTTATGTTGGTAATACAGCTAGTTTAAAGTATTTTCCTACATATTCTCAAATTCAAGAAGGCGAGAAACCAGCTCCAATAAAGCTAAAAGTTCTCGATATGAAGCTTGACGCAAAGAATGGATACGAAAGAAAAGTTCTTTTTGAGTTAACGGAAGAGCTAAAGCAAGATATTAAATCACAAATGGATTCTGATACCGCTAAGATTATTTCAAATGCTTTATCTTCTGAAGTTTCTATTGGTGTAGACTATGATGTTCTTGAGTTTACCAGAAACAATTCTACTACTGTAGATGATTTTGTGTGGACTATTTCTAGTGCAACTGAAAGATCAAATAACCCAGCTCAAAAACTCGAATCAAAGCTTCTTGGTGAAATAGGAGAGTTCTCTGGTCGTTCAGCTGGTATGGCTAGTGCAATAGTTATAACCCCAAAACTTATAGCAGCTTTTGCTCTTATGAATAAATTCCAATTTGATACCACTACAATAGAAGAAGAAACTGCTTCAGTTCTTCTTAAGATAGGTAAACTTGGATCTGCTGATGTTTTCGTAAACAGTGTAACTATTGTTGACAACACTGGCGTTGATGTCGTAGAGGCACTAGGGGAAGAAATTCTTATATTCAAAAAAGCAAGCAAGAAAGGAACTTTTGCAGGAACAATTTATGCTCCATATGACTTTAGAATTTTAAAGCCAGCAACTAATCCAGATACTTTTGCCGAAGTCCATTCTTTAATCCACCGATACGACATTAAACAATTTGCTAATGGCGACAGGTATTATAAGAAGTTTTATGTAACTGGCATAACAGCCACTAATTACCCCTATTTTACTGCATAAAAAGCATTAATTCGCCAACCTTCACTGGTTGGCGTTTTTTCTTTTTTCTAATAATCCAAGAATAAAAACAAGCATTCTAAAAATATTCTCATGGAAGTCTTCGTCATAGTTTCTATCTTCTGTTAAAAACTCATCTTTAATTTTCTGACTTAAAATATAGTTAACAGCATCAACCATTTCTTCTTGAAGATGCTTAAGGACATCTACTTCTTGTAGATTTTCTTCATTTGCTTGAAATGATATGTCACCATATTTTTGTAAACCAAATTCTAACTTAGAAAACAAATCAGATAAAAGAAGACTTTTTGATTTCCTTGAAAAAGTTTCATCTGGAATTTGTTCGAAATACATATTGTAAAATTCTTCAAAATTTTTCTCGAAGAATTTTTTAAATTCTTTATTTAACATATCTTACTTCCTTTAAGTAATCTTCTACATCTTCATAACCCTCTTTGCTAAAAGTTTCTTCTTCAAAAATTTCTAATGTCCACTTAAATTCTTCAAGATTTCTAATTATGGAATACATAGCAAAAGCATATTCTCTTATTTCTTCTTGAGCATGATTGTGCATTCTCAATTCTAAGAAGTGAAGCAAATTTCTTAAATCAACAGTAGCATACACAATAGAATAATTAGATACTGGAATTATAGTTCTAGCGAGTTCTCTTGATACTCCTTTAGAAATAAGGTAGTTATACTTTTCAAATATTTGTGCGTATAATTCTTCTGCTATAAGAGAAAATTCTCTGCTTTTGATTTCGTCGAAAAGTTCCCCAGAACCTTGATGGTTCTTTTCACCTTGCTTTCTCCAAACATCTGGAATATACACTTCATCTAGAGCTTCTGAATAACGAGCACTAAATTCATTAAAAGAAAAAGTTCTATGTCTAAGTAATTGCTTAACAACAAAATGTGGCGCTTTAATTCTAAAGGTAAAAACAGATTGCTCAAAAGGGCTCATATGTTGGTTCTTATAGAGATATCGTATAAGCCCTCTATCTTGTTTATCACCTTTTTGTGCTTCTCCCCCAGTTGATACTCTGGCACTTCTTAAAATAGAGAAATCATTTCCCATATAATCAATAAGTTCTACTTCACCTTTATTTAAAACTTTAGTCTTGATATTTTCTTGTTTATTCATTAATATTCCTTATACAGTAAAAGTTTTCTTTCGTGGTCTTGCTAGAGGTTGATCTTTAACTTCTTCTGCGTTTACCTCTTCTTGTTCTTCTTCTTCATCTATTAAAATATTTGCTATATATCGAGGATTAAAAAATCTTACTTTTCCATCCTTCTCAATAGAAAATCCGTTAAGCTCTTTGAAATTTCGAAGAAATACATTTACTTGTTCATATTCCTTTTCGTCCATTTCTTGCGGGTCTGACACATACATATTCCCTTTAAAATCATAAACCTTAAAAACATAATTCTTCATATTGTTTCACCTTATTGTAAAAAATAGAGGAGGAATTTTTTTTACAAAGAAAAAAACCTCCAATAAAAAACTTACTCCTTGAAGAAAAGAATGGAGCCATTCTTATCCAAAAACCACAGTCGACGATTGCGGTCCCTTGGTTTAACGAACAACCCAAGAACGCTTTAATTCATTCTGAATTAAAGAAAGTCGAGTCGGTTTTTTGTTTATATATGAAAAGCGACATCTTACCGAATAAGCTTGATTGAAAACCGACTTTTAAACAATCCTGCTTGATTTAGTAAAAAGAATAAACTGCCCATTACTTTTTAGTAATGGGGAATAAATAAATTAGAGTGGTATAAAGGAATAAATAAATAGTTCTTTATACTCTTCTCCAATCTCGCTACCGAGCGCCTCTTCGATACTTTTTATATCTTTGGCAGAACTTATCTTCTTTGTAGTTCTTATCACAGAATTAGTCTTTATTGTGGCATAATCTGGATCACTTCGGTTTATCTTTCTGTTTTTAATTTTTGCCTCAAAAACAACAAAATATTTTCTTATCTTTTTCATATACATAATAATAGACATTAAAAAATTTCTTGTCAATAGAAATTTATGCCCTACAAAAATCTACATTTTCTACAGGTAAAGTTAAACTATAGCAAAAACTTTTTAAGCAGGTAAAAATGGAATCTGAATTACTAAATTTACTTAGAGAAAACTTAATATCACTCATAGTCTTAGTAGTGTTTGCTATAGCTATATTTATTTTCTTCAATAAACTATTGAACGGTCAGCAACAAGTAATAAAACAAATGGCCGACAATTTAACAAAAGCTTTAGAAGATTATAAAATACTTAACGAAGAAGATAAGAGAAAAATAAAGAAAGCTCTTGATGAAATTGAAAGTTCGCAAAAGGCAATAGCACCATTAGAAGATACTTTAAAGCAATTTAATGAGAACTTTTCTATAATAAATGAGCTTCTTACTACCATAAAAAGCAATTCTCTTTTTCCAGAAAAATTTGAAGTAAATTTTATCTATAGACTAAGACAAAGATTTATAGAGCTGACTGAAGAGACAGATGTCGAACTCTTCCACGAAACTAAAAGAAGATATGAGTTAAAAGAAAAACTTTTCGATGCTCTTTCTAAAACTTATATGTCAACCTTGAAAAATATAGAAGAAGATATAAATCTAACTCTTAAAGAGCACTATGTTATGTTTATAGACATAGCAACAGAAGCAATAAGAAAGCTTACAAAAGAGATAGAGACAACAACAGACAAGGAAATTTTCTTGAAATTAATAGACATACACTTTAATAGTGTTCAGCAAATTTATACAAAGTTTAAAATAAAAATAAGTTCTTCAAGCGTAAAAAATCACTCTCTTATAAGAGAAGCTCTTAAGGTCGAGCTTGAGCAACTTATAGAAAAATCTCCAAATTCTTTTCCTTATAAAGAAGAAATATTTTAAAAACAAATGACTTTTACATTTGAAGTTCTTTTACTATTATTTACTATAATCCCCTCTGTTTTAATTTCTATATTATCATACAGAAAATTCACAAAGGAAAAAGGTAGCTATATAAATACTTTCAGGCCATTTCAATTTATATGGGCTAAAGCGTTTTTTTATATGTCTGCCTCTTTCATTCTTACTCTATTATATATAATAACTTTTGAACATGTAAAAGACTTTAGTCAATATCCTTTATTAAGATTTGACTTTGTAGTTGCCATAAAAATATTTGAAACATTTTCTATTTTCGAGTTTCTAAAAATAGGATATCACATTAACTATTCTAGACAAGGAAAAAAATACATAGATAAAGAAAAACAATTTGCTCTTGATATAATATCAGTAAGTATTTTTTCTTTAGATCCATTTTTCATAATTCTTAATAACTACGATGATTTCTTTTCAATAAATTCTCAGTTACTACAATCTCAAGTAACTGGCTATAAATATTTTGATGCAATTATTATTGCCGTTCATATTGCTGCTTTTTATTTTATTGTAAAAGAGATAGGCATAAACGATAAACAGAAACATTTTCAAGCTATTGTAGTGAAGCAAAATTCAATATTTGCTCTCTTTCAAAAAATACTTCAGTTGGCTAATATTATGTTTTTTAATTACACAATTCTTATATTTGTGTATATAGAATGGATACCGACACTTTTTAGTGTTTGGGTTATATTTTATAAAATGTATAGAGAAAGTATTGACGAGAAATACTAGTAACTAGCAGCTCTCGTCATTTCACTGTATCCTCTGTTGATAAAGTTTTTAGACTTAGTTCTTCTTATGATTTCTTCTTCTTCTATGTCTTTTTCTTCAAAGTGAATTTTCTTGTGGCAATTAGAACAAACTATTTCACATTTATCAATTTCTTTTTTTATATCTGAAATTGATACTCCTTTCTTTACTGCGTGAGCAATGGTGAAATCTTTTTTCTCAAGATGATGAAATTCTAAACAAGCTGGATGACTTTCGCCGCAATACTTACACTTCTTTCCCTTTTTGAAATTCCAAAGCCAGCTTCTTGTATTACGTTTTTTGTTGTATAACTTTTGTTCTGGTGAAATATTTTGTCCCTTTATAAAATTATAAAATAAACATTTACAATTAAATTTACGAGACTTTATAATAGTTAATTAATTACTACTTTACTATTTCAAACAAATGCTTATCAACATAGGAGTTATCAGATAAAGAATACTCTTCTTCTTCCAACAATCCAACGTAACGACCTCCCGCAAACTTAGCGAATTTCTTAAAAAGTTTAAGATTTTTTTCACCTAAACAAAAAAACTTTATTTTCCTAAAATCAAGATCAATAAGTAGAAACTCCATAAAGCTATATAGATCTTCTACTCCAGTAAAAGTTAAACTATCGTAGAAATGTATCAGAGAAAAATTTTCTACAATCCTTCTTTCTTTATCAACAAAGGCTTCAAAATACCCAAGGATCTTCTTATAATCATTGGACATTGAACAGTATTGAACATATTGCCCAGTTACTGCAACATCAATTATTGGATAAAAAGATATTGAATTAGAAAACTCAATAATCTTTTTAGAATAAAGAGAATTTAAAAATAAATTCTCTAGTCTTTCCTTTACTGAAATTGCAGTAACTAGCATTAAAAACTACATCCCTTCTACTACTGACAAAGCAGAGCCAAGGGTTTCAGCGGTTCGTTCGATAGTAACTCGAACTACTCCATTTGCTACCATCACAGTAACCTTCTTCGCATCAAATCCCATAGGAACATCAAGAGTTACCTTGAAATCTTCCTTAATTGCGTTATAGCCGAAACTATCAGGATTACCGTCAGTGTCAAGAGCTGGGTAAGGATTTGCCTTTCCCTTAACTACTACAAAAGTTTGCGTAGCATCATCGCTCTTTCGAACAAATGCTTCGATATCGCCAGTAGCGAAACCAGGAACAAGCACATCGTAAACCATTCGCTTGTCCGTCTTAGACCGAAAAACACTATCTTGAATTTGTCTCATTTGAGACCCCCTCGAAAAAATTTTTTTCACCTTTCACTACGGAAAAGTTTTAATTATTATAAAATAATTTATTTTTTTAGTCAACCAGAAATGTAGAGTAGCCCCAACCAACGCCCTCTACTGAAGTCCATATGATAAAAAATCTTACCGTCCGACATGACCCGCACGAAAGGTAAATTGCCATAACAACTTCTTAACCAAGAATTATTTTTTATTTTGTAAGAATATTTTAAAATATAAATTTTTTATTGTCAACAGAAAAATTTTATATTTTAAATTACTCTGCTTTTATAGATATCGAACCGTCACCATCAGATACTTTCAAAACTTCACACTCAATAGTTTCATTAGAAATATGATTAATTTTTTGCCAAGATTTTTCTTTAAAGCTGTATTTATACCCTCTTGTTATAAGCCAATTATCGCAGCTATCTTTAGATTTAAAGACCATACAATCAATTAGATTTTTTGTTTCTTTTTCTCTAAAAATAACTGCGAACATTCTTCCTCTTATTCCATTAAAATATAAAATGTGCCATCAAGATTTAAGACTGGGGTTCCTTGATAAAGATCAAAAGACATATTGAATGATTCCATTTGACCTCCCAAGCTTAATTCGCCAACAACATTTCGACCGCTTTCGTCGAAAACTTTTTTGCTAGTGTATACAATATATAATTTTCCACTTTGAATAAAGTAATCAAATAGTAAAGCCTGAATTATAGGTCCATTAGGCATATTTCTTGTGTTAAAAAATATACCCTTGTATCTTGCACCGTTACCGCTGGAGGTAAAACTCCATGTTCCGTAAGTTCCATTACTTAAGCCTGTTGACCAAATTCCATTTCCATTACTTCCAGGTGTTGGAGAATGCAAAGCACCCTCGTATCCTTGGGAAAAAACAGAAAAAGAAACAACCAACAAGAAAGCCAAAATCAAAATCCTCTTCATAAAAACTCCTCACTATTCATTTGATTATTTTTACATATAAAAAATATAAAAAATGAATTTTAAAATTGTATTTGCCCTACTATGTAGGTTTATATATTTTCTAAAAGCAATTTTAACATCTACTTCTTTATCTAGCTCTAGCGTTAGATAATACCATGTATCAGATAAACCTAAATATACTTCTGTAAGTCTCTTATCTGGAAAAAGTTTTTCTACAAAAGGAATATTTATTTCTCTAACTATCATTGAGTAAACATTTTCGAACCAACTGAACAATGCATCATCCCAGCTCATTTGTATTTTATATTGTTTTCCTAAAAAATACAAATGAGTATCAACATGCTTAATCAAGCTTTTTAAGTCACTATCGCTATAATCATTTAAACCATCGGTAGAAAGAATATTTTTTATTCTTTCTTTCTTTTTTGCATCTGTCATTTTTCCTCGCTAAAATAAACTTAAAATAATTTCTATAATCTTCCATACTCCAAGAATAGATAGGGGCAAAGTAAAATAGAAACATCTTTTCATAGCTCTTTCAAAACCGTATAGCATAAGGCCTCCTTTTGCTGTCTTATATTTACGAGGCAGAGAAATCTAGTTCAAGTTGGACGTTTTCATCAATTTTCTTTATCCATTCGTAATTAAAATAATAGGATCTTTGAGTATCTTCATCTTTAAGAAGAAGATAATCTTCTGCTTTTCTAGCTCTAAAAAATTCTTTTTCTTCTTCTTTTGTTAAAACTTTTCCAGAAAAAGAATTCATTTCTTCTACCCAGGACGGTTTTTCAATATCACAAAAATCGCCATACTTTTTAATAAGTTCTTCTAAAGTAAATATTCTGTAACTGTAACTTGACACAACTAAATCGTAATTTAACACAACTAAACCCCCTAATTATAAAATAATTATTTTTTTATTTCTTTAAAAGCCCAGACGTTTCCTTTAAAATAAATGGTTGGAGATGAATAAACTCTTATCATTTCTTTTCCGCAAGAGCAAATTTCTACTTCATCAGATTTAGAAAATTCTTTCATTACTTCTTTTGTTTCTTTTCCGCATTGACACTTATATTCATACAAAGGCATAATTAATCGTTTACTCCATTTAATAAATACGATAAATTAATTTCAAGCTCTTCTAATTCATCGTCCCACTCAATAGGATGTTTTATATCTGAATTTTTTAGATAAATTTTATTACAATGAGGGCAAAGATATTTGTCTGTTATCTCTGGCACAAGAGAAAGAATTGTCTTTAAGTTTATACAATTTTTATTCTTCTTGTGCTTTTGCGGATTGCAAACTTTCATCTTTTTCCCTTACTTCTTTTCTTCTTGCTTTTCTTGCTTCTTCTTCCATTTCTTCTAAAGAAGCACCATACATTTCATCTCTGTGAGTTCTAACTCTTATATCGTCGTTGTCCAATACTCACCGCCTTATCTTATAAAATAATTATAAAATTTCTATTTTTTCTTGTCAACCAATTTTTTTATAGGTTTTTGGAAATATCTCTTTTTCTATTCTATACATTCCATCATCTGCGTTAACAAGAAAATCTCCGCTATTAACAATCATAGTTTCTCCCCAAGGAGCCTTAAAGGAAAGTTCTTTGCCGAAATATGGAGCAGCTTTAATTCTAACTGGTTTGGTTACTGCCTTATCGCCTTTTACGATATATTTGGAATTGAATTTTTCTGGAGTTAAAACATATTTCTCGCCCTTCACACCAGTTAAAATATAGTCCCCAGCTTTAGCTGTATTAGTTGTTTCTTGTTTTCCATCTATAAAAGTTGTAACCTTTCTGTCTTTTTCTGCTATTTCAAAATTAAGCTCGTTAGGCATCTTCTCGTAAGTTTTTTCTTTAGAGTTGTCATAGTGTTTTTTTATATCCACTTCGCTTTCGTTTATTTGATTTATAAAGTTCTTTAAATTCACAATAAGCTCCTCAATATATTTTTTCAAAATAATCTGCCAGCATTTTAGAATAGTTGTTTATATCATTGTTAATTTTATTCCAGTATGCCAATGTTGATTGTGGAACTCTTCCGTTCCTTACTCTTGAAGGACCAGCATTATATGCTTTAACAGCTAACTCTATGCTCCAATTAAAGTTTTGCAATTCAGAATATAAGTGATATATACCTAATTTTACATTATTCTCTACTACCATCAAATCGCTTGGATCTAAATGAGAATAAGTTATTGAATTTAATTGAAACAATCCATAATCAAGAGAAGTTGAATTTCTTCCTATAGCAGTAGGAATAAAACTACTTTCATTTTTTACTAGAGCAAAAATCACAGTTCTTGGTATTCCTAAGTTATTATCCATAACATAATACACAAGTTCTTTGTTTGGTATTGTAGATAGCCAGAAATCTAGTTCTAAATCAAAGTTAAATAAAAACTCATCTTTCTTTCTTTGTTCTATTTTTCTTCTTATTTCTTGTCTATCTAATATTAATATTTCTTGTTCGAAAGAACTATTAACCGATGCTTCTATTTTATTGTCTTTTGATCCTATGATGAAAAATAAAAAAGTTATTACTAATAGAAAAAAAACATGAGAAGCTTTAAAGTTTATTTTATATCTCAAAAAGCCACCTTAAGCTTTGATGTTTACCTCTTTCCCTTTCCATATATCTTCAACGAAGATTATATCATAATTAACTGGGTATAAAGTGTCGCTATATACCAAAATCATATCTTTACTTCCATTATTGATTTTTCTAATATTTTTTATTATATGAGAAGTATTGTTGTAAGTAAATTTTTTTCCTATTAGTTCTTCACTGTTCATTTTCTACCCGCACGGAACTCAGTAATCCGTCTTTTCTTATCTGTTTTTGTAGAATATGAAGGATTTCATCTTCTACATTCATTCCGTCCTCTAAAGACTTCAAAGCAAGAAAAGCAAGCATTTCATCACTAAGATCAAAATCAATAGTTTCTTCTTCCCAAGGAACCCTATCTCCTGGAAATATAATACCTTCACTCATTTTCAGCCTCCATACGGGTTATTGACTTGTTGCGTTACTCTTACAAAAGTAGCACACTTTGGAATATCTTTTAGCTTTCTTGCTCCAATGTAAGTCATCGTTGAAGCGATAGAGCCAAGAATATCTTGAATAGTAGTTTCGATAGGCCCTCGATACGGAACTTTAGTTTCTCGTCCTTCGCTAGACCGATATGTCTTAAGGCCTCCGTTATATTGATCATTTGCTTTCTTAGAACTCATACCATAAAATGTTTTATATTCTTTCTCCACAAAATTTTCTTTATAACCACGATCCCATTCATATCCGTCTGTCGTTATAACAGTTATAAGTTCTCCGCCAGATTCGTCATGACCTGCAAATACTCCGCCAGCCATAACAAAATCCGCACCAAGACCTAAAGCTTTTGAGAAATCGGCAGGATAAACAATTCCCCCGTCAGAAATAATGTGGCCACCAAGCCCATGGGCTACGTTGGCACACTCGATTATAGCAGAAGCTTGGGGAATTCCCACGCCAGCCTTTAAGCGAGTGGTGCATGCGGCTCCCGAGCCAATTCCGATTTTAACTATTGAAGCTCCAGACAAGATAAGCTCCTGCGTCATGTCTCCTGTAGCTACATTTCCTGCGATAATAATTTTATCTGGAAATCTGCCTTTAACCTTACTTACAAATTGTGAAAAGGATTCTGAATAACCATTAGCAACATCTATACAGAGAAAACGAAAGTTGTTTTTATATTTATCAAAAAACTCAAGTTCGTCTGGGTTTTTTACACCAATAGTCGGTATGACGTAATTATATACATCTAGCCATTCCATTTCAGAGAAAAACTTTACCCACTGTTCTTCAGAATAATACTTATGGATAGCTGTTAACATTTTGTATTTAGAAAAAACTTTAGCTGTTTCAAACGTCCCAGTCGTGTCCATATTTGCCGAAATAATTGGAATACCAGTCCAATCACCAATTCCGTTAAAATGAATTGTTCGCTCTAGTTCAACTTCGCTTCTACTTGCTAAAGTAGATCGCATTGGTTTAAATAAAATATCTTTAAAATCAAGCTTCACTTCATTTTCAATAATCATTAAGAAATTTTCCTTATAACTTTATAACCAACACCTTCTACTTTTTCAATTCTACCAATTCTAAATTCTAATCCTTCTAAAGTAAAAGTAGAATCAACTTGCAAAAAAGGACCGCCTTCAAAATCGCAAAAGTTCAAAGATCCATCCCCGTCCACTCCACTCCTTGTAAAAAGAGATTTAGGAACGCTAATAATAAATTCATTTTTATTGTTTTTTTCTACAATTACTTCATATCCATATCTATTTTTTAACATCATAATCCTTTCTACTAAAAACAAGGTCTTAGCAACGCAATCATCGCAAGAATTCCAAGAGCGAATGACAATATATCCATATATTTTTCTCCAATTAAAAAATATTTAGTGCTTACATTTATTTTTTAATCGCTTTCCCAAGCATAGTTTACGCTTACCCAATCATCTATGAAATCTTGATCAAGATAATTCTTATCTACATGCTCTTTCCCATACTTGGCTACCATTTTAGTATACCATTCGCCATAGAAATATTGAATAAGTTCTTCTTCTGAGAAGGTTTCAACAATGTCCCCACTTTTTGTAGGAGTATTTCTACACCAATATTTCATAATTTGCTTCCCTATCTTTTGTTTCTAAATTATACATTAATTTTAACTTAAAGATTTTTTCTGATCAACATTTTTCTTTAAATCTTCTATTTGCTTGATTAAATTTTTGCTTTCTTCTTTTAATTGTTCTAACACAAGTCTTTTAAGAATTTTTCTTTTTTCATTTACATCAACTTCGCTTTTTCTAAGCAAAAATTTAGCTATTCCTTCTCTTATGTCTATCATTGGAACATAGGGAGTTAAGCCAGCTAAGTTTTCGTTTGGTTCATAATCAGAATATTTCCACTTATTCTGAAATCTATAATACACTAATACAATAAAATCACTCATTTGTTTTCCTCGGTATTTTCGGTATTTTCATCCAATGGGTTACTTTTCTTTTTTCAAATTCTTCCCAATCAAAAGGATTTAATTGTATCCACAACTGAGATCCACTATCATAATGAGCAATAAACGGCTCTCTTTCATCAGAGCTTTCTCCGTTTATATCGCAAGCAAGAACATTTGTATATTCTTCTGGAAGATACTTTGCTTCAATCCATTGTCCCTTAAAATTTTCTGGTTGGTTATAGGTAAAGTTCATTAGTTATTCCTCAAAAGCTTCATATTTGGCTTGGAAATCTTTCTCTAGCACAGCTTTAAAAAGATTAGAATCTTCATCAAAAACAATCCAATCCCCTTCTACAACAAGATCATTTTGATAGAGGTAACAATAAGCTTCTTCATACCCTTGCAAATGAGATCCACTAGCAAACCCATTAGTAAATTTTACCACTTCTTCAAAATTGTCACGAGTAAACTGAATTGCTTCTACAAATTGTGGTCGAGTTATAAACTTCATTATCAACTCCCTTTTACTCAAACATTTTACCTTATATAATGAGAAGTTTTTTATATAAAAACAGTTGCTCTTTGGTTTTCATTCCATGCCCTCCGCTTCATCGGCAATTCGCCGACACAGTTCTATAAGCCTTTTTCTGGCAGAGGATTCGGAATCCGACAACTTATCTTCTTTGTCGCTATCATCTAAACCATCGTAAAGATGTGCATAACAATCACGCAAGTCCGACAAAGTATTCTGAAATCTGCAATAACTCATGTTTGCCATTTTGTCCCCCTTGACCTATCTAATAAGTGACTATTTTACCCTCAAGTTCTTTTGCTTTGTCAATTAATTTAGTTATCACGTTGTTTCCTCCTGCCACTTCTTAAGTTCTTCTAAAGCTTCAGCATACCCTACAAGAATACGATAAATTTGAAAATCTAAGTCGTGCTCTACAGAAGCACAGGCGTGCTCTCGCATTTCAGGAGTGCAAAGAACTTCCATGTGAGTTTGAATATTCTCATAGAATTTTTTGTAGTCCACCTACTTCTCCCAATTAATTTCAACAGGAAGCCAGAAGACACTTGTTCGATGAACGCAATGCTCTTTTCCATCCTCTGCAACAAGCACAAGAAAATCTTTTCCAATAAACTTAATTAGACCGTTGCCAAACTCAGTCCCCACATAATCTCCGACATTTAATACTATTAAATTATTATTCATTGGTTTTTCCTTTCTAAGGTTTTATTCACCATCTCATGCAGTTCATCTTTTAGAGAAGATAGATGCTTCTCATTTTCAGCAACGATATACTTCACTTCAGAAGTATCCCCATTAAGAGCTGCATCAGCAAGGCTCACCCCTTTCTGCCAACCAAATTCAAATCCTTCAGTATATGCTTGTTGGCGTATGAGATCAATGTCAGTATCTAAGCCTCTGCTCTTATTATTGAGAATACGAACATATTCTCCAATTTTATATTCATGATTGATCTTTTGATAAAGAAACTTCAGGAACTTTTCTATCTTCTCGTAGCCGTCTAATTCAAACACTTCTGTTTTAGTAGATATTAAATCTCTATAAGAAACAACAACCCCATTCTCTACTACTTCAATATCTATTTTCATTTAATTTCTCCTACTTCACCACTAAATTTAGGAATACTCTTAGGAGGAAGAGTGCTTGTTACAGTTCCCTCTGTTCCGATATATTGCGAAGAAGTTGAAGAATAGCTTTTTCCATATGTTTCCCTTCCATCTGATGTTACCACTTTATATGGACCACCTGTTGTTGAAATTTCAGAACTGTAAGAAAGCCCAAGTTCTTTTCTTGCTTCTTCTATAGTAATGATATTTGCGTTAACTAGTTCAGCTATAGCCACCATCATTTCCGGTTCTTTTAATTTTAAAAAACTCATACTACCTCCGAACTCAAAGGTTCACTCTCTATTTCTTTGCCTTCCCAACTAGTATTAATGATAAGTTTTTGTTTTCCACCAACATAAGTATCAACTTCTAAAACGCTGATAGGAAACAACTCTCCTTTAGCAAATATACTAATTTCAAGCTCAGGATTTAACTTTTGTAATTTTTTTATTAACACATCTACTGTCATGTCCACATCCCTAATAAATATTTACCAAAGAGCTCAAACCCTTTCATTCGTCTTTCTCCATATTTCATAGCCAGCTTCACGTTATAGTATAACTCATAGTCATCTCGATAGAAATGAGTTTTTGTTCTATTCTTTTCGATCTTCTCATGAGGATTTTCTCATCCCCATTTCTTGTAAAATCTAAATGCTTTTCTATTATCATCATCTTCTACAATAGTATACTCGAATGCTAATAGAATTTCATCATGGATTGCAATCCACTCTTCCATAGAGTTTAAATCTCCAGGGTAAGCATGTTGGTTCCTTTTCACACCATTATAGAATTGGAGATACTTTGCATATATCTCCTTGACCATTTCGAATCCAAAATCGAATTCGTA
>Ga0100402_1001943_pt1 | contig 23541 bp, 23 predicted proteins | sample CryGeyme20150102_FD_80419 | JGI IMG/M metagenome (GOLD analysis project Ga0100402, IMG submission 80419) | Groundwater microbial communities from Crystal Geyser aquifers in Utah, USA - Crystal Geyser metaG 2015-0102 | ecosystem: Environmental > Aquatic > Deep subsurface > Groundwater | place...
CAACCTCAATACGGACAGCAAGGAGGCTATGGGCAAGGCTGGAGATGATCATCTATTCATTGAATTATGCTAATCTATTCAGTATCACTCTAACTCGTTTCTTTCCCTTCTGATGCGTGATAAGCTAAAATTGTCAAGAGGAGACTTGAATTTTGATAGCATTAGTTTTGACTACAAATGGTTCAAATCGCCTGTCTTTTCGGGAGCTTTCCGACTTCTAGCGAGCACCTGCTCACGCAAGGGGCTTTATCTCTTTATTGGTCTTTTATTTGACGAAACAGGCAAAACCAAGGGTTATCGGGTATACTATTTCGGTGGGTTTATGTTGACGCTCTCGTACTGTCTTCTGCTCCTGCTGTATTCCTAAGGTGAAAAGATGTGCTAATAGTGCCTCCATATACTTTCTTGAGCAGGTCCAGCATCAATGAATCTCTTGATTGTCGATTCCAGCCGACACAGCTATGGAGGATGGTAAGTAATTCTTACACTCTACGGGAAGGATCGCTCTAAAGTTTGGCTGTATATATCCATCTTGTCGAGCTCATCAATTTCAGAGTAGTAGTTGATTACGCCTTACATTAAAGTCTGGGGATTTGCTAGTCTTCTCATGGCCTTTTGGCTGTGCTCCGATATCCGGTTTAGCAGCTATTCCGCCTGAAAAAGATCATCAAAGAAGTCCTTGAAAGCTGTTCGTTCGTAAGCTTGTAGAGCTTTTTAGTACCCATCGAATATTTTTTCGATTTCTTCAAGGAAGTAGTTCTTGGCCTCTCTCAAAATTTTCTTCTAGTTAGCTATCTACCTCACCAAAAAGATACCTTCGTATCGTAGGATTGCCTGATATCCACAACTAGTCTCTAGAACTGACTGAGCCTCTCCACCGACTGCTGCAATCCTTCATCAGCCGTCACTATCGAGTCCTCAATCGTGTCGAATTAGCCAAAAATGCCTTCTTTAGCTGACAACTACCCATCTTGATATGCTCCTCAGTGTGGATCTTTACACATTTGGGGCATAGAGGCAGCAAACATTCACGGTTTGTGCAGAAGTTGGTGATCCTTTCATTCAGATGGAAGGCGCACATCGATATTTGGCCTCCTGCCAACAACCTACCAACTCCTTTGACATCCGATTGCCTGCGAGCGTCACCCATGATATCTTTCTTCATTTTGCTAATTATCATCGCTTTATTATAAAGTCAATAAAATTATTTGCAAAAGAATTAAACCATTCTATCAGCCCTTGAACTATATCTTCTTAAAAGTCGTGAAAGGAGTGTCCTTTCCCCTCTCGATGATGTTGAGACCGTCGCATCTGACAACCCACTCCTTCCAGTCTTTCTCCAGCTCATCCTTTCGCTTCTGGGTCTAGCCTTTCTTGAACTTGCCGACTGTCATGTGAGGAGCGAAATCTCTCTTCTCCTTCAGTTCAGGAACAGCAGTCACAATGATGTTATGGATTTATGCAAGTTCATTGTTTTTGGTCCCTGGATGCAAGAAGACTGTCCCGTTGTTGGCAAAACAGTCCATCTTTCCGAAGGTGATGTCGAAGGGAGCAATATTTTTCAACTTATCCTGAAGGATGTCATAGACTTTATCGAAGAAGGGTCTGTCAACAAAAGGGAAGCAGAAGTTGATGTGCGGTTGCCATCTTTCAAAGGCAGGGTCATGGACCTTCCTCAAGGCCTGCACTTGCTCATTGTCTTTTTCAACTGTGAAGGCTAGAGCAGTGTAGGTCACTAGCTTGGCTGGCTCCATTTCCATCCTCGAAGATATTATTGATTTCTTTTATATGCACCTTGAAATCATGTGATTTCCTATGACCATCTTGATCATTTCTGCCCCCCCAACTCCTTTATATATTCATTAACAACATCTAGTCCATACAGTTCTTAAAGTCCATACAATCACTCATGCCATTTTGTTCTTGACAACCACAGCCTTCACCTGCTCGATTCCCTGATCCAAAAATCCCTTCTCCTTTGCTATAATGCCTCCTACTGTCAGGATCAATAGCAAAAAGCATCGATTTTCATAGGTGTTGATGAAGGTCTCGAATATAGAGTAGACGACGAACATGACTGCCAGCAGAATTAAATATTTTTTGCGGTTTTGTTATTATTGAGGATCATTAGAGCGTTTGAACTCGAGTCCCCGGACTGTGAGGATAAGAGGGTAGACGAGGAAGAGGAAAATTCTGAGTGGAATTTATTTTACTTAAGAGGGAAGTAAAGCAGAGAAGCTATTATCATTGAACAGAAAAATATTATACTCCAGTTTTGAATTCAGCCTACTGCCTTCCTCCTTACACATCACTTCATGTCTCTCAAGGCAACTTCAACAACTTTTTCTTGCAGAAAACGCTCGAGAATACATTCTATATTTGGCATCGTTCTGATTGACAGTTATATTTGAATTGATGTAAAAATACCAACCTCTCGAATAAATCGGCAAGGGATCTTTCGGCGTTGTCCGGAAAATCCGAAGAATATCCGACGACCAGATTCTTGTCTGGAAATAAATCAACTTTGACAGGATGACCAGTCGCTAGAAACAGCAACTTGTGACCTAGGTGAACATCCTCAAAGAACTCAAACACCCCAATATTGTCAAATACGAGGACAGGATCGTGGACAAGAAGGCAACAAAAGTGTTCATCATCATGGAGTACTGCTCTGGAGGCGATCTGGGTAGATACCTCAAATAGTGCAAAAAGGATTAACAGCATCCTATTGCTTAGGAAATCATCTGGAAAATCGCCTATCAACTGTTGCTCGCCCTCGAGTACTGCCACAGCAGAACTTCAGAGGAAAAAGGAAAATGCGGCAAAGTCCTCCACAGAGACATCAAGCCTGCCAACATCTTCATCAATGATCAAAACCATATTAAATTGGGAGACTTTGGCCTGAGCAGAGAAATGGGAGAGCACTCCTAGTTTGCACAAACCCATGTGGGCACCCCATACTACATGTCTCCTGAACAGGTCAGAAATTAGAATTACAACGAAAAGTCAGATATATGGTCCGCTGGCTGCTTGATCTATGAGTTGGCTGCCTTGAAGAGACCCTTTGAGGCCAGTAACCATCTGGCACTGGCCAAAAGAATAGAAGAGGGGAGGTATGAACGCATTCCCTTTCGATATTCTGAGAGTTTGCATGAGCTTATCACCAAAATGCTGGTGGTCAATCCTGAGCACAGACACAGTAACTTTTGGACTATCTTAGGCGCCAAGGATCTATTGACCAATCGTGTATTCAAAATGAGGGCAAAATAGGATAAGCTCAAGGAGCAAATAAGCTCTGTTAAGTAGAGAGAGGCCCGACTGAGATAAAAAGAGAGGGAAATTGAGTATCAGCTCAGTATGCTAAACTTTTAGGAGGAATCACTTGTTGACAATTTATCCCTGAACAGAAAGAAATGGAGCCGATAGAGCAAGGAGAGCGATCGCATGAGATACGGCTTCGACAAAGAGAACAGGGATCGGTCCAACTTTGACTACAGCTGATATGATCGTATGCTATGATTATGAGTCTATGTCGACAGTAAACGGTAACTACTACTATAACTCATAATCAAACATGAAAATGAAAACTGAGAAGGAGTAGCCAAATGGCTCCTACAATTCCCTTGCCTACATCTATCCGCCCGATCTAGCAAGTACATTTCCTTCCACCTAGAAAGTCGCAAACATGGACTGGCTAACAGAATTTTCAGAAACCTTGATGTCAAGACAAATGGAGTCGATGTATGCGAATGCTGTGGAAAATACGTAGGCGATGATTCCACAGTCAGCACATACTGCTATGACCCTGAGCAGGAGCTAGGTTACATGGGCCCAGGAGTTCCTTTGCTGTTCATCTTCACCCAGAATACAATATTGACCCTTGTGGTGCTGATACTAGTTGTTTCTTTGATGGAACTTTGCCTAAACATTCTTCACACTCGCTGCTACAACGGCTAGACCTGTCTGACCATGGATATTTTTGCACAAATATCCCTCACTCAACAGAAACCGGCCTAGAATAATATTCAGCTGGTAACGTACATGGTATTTGTCTTCACCATTTTGTGGATATTTTTCAATCAATGGCTGGTCTACCGCTGTCGGGCTTCATAGGCAACCGTCGACTAAGACATGATCACTCCTTCAGATTTTGCCCTCTTTTTGCTAGGATTGCCATAAAACACCCAAAAGGAGGACATCTAGGACATGCTGGAGCACAAACGGAAAGTTTTGAAGACCATGCTAACACTCGTAAAAAACCCAAGGGAAAGGGAGCGCCTGTCACGATTGGCAGACTTCAAGGTCCAAATGATAATTTTCCCCTACAAACTTAGCAGCTACATGGAGCAGTAAAAACAGCAGGAGAAACAGTTCATGGAGTGCGTGAAGGAAGGCAATCATGGACAGTTTTGTCGGAGAAAATTGGAAAAACCTCAAGAAAGGTGCAATACAGCCATTGTAGTATTTGAAAATTCTGCGGCCAAAGAGATTTTCCTGTCGAGCACAAGTATCATCAAGGAAATGAAGGAGTACTGGTGCAACTGGGGATCAGAGCCCAACAGCTATTACATTAAGGATCATAAAATATCAATCTGCAGAGCATCAGAGCCCTAAGATATCATCTGGTAGAATCTCTAGCAAGACTCAAAAACCATCTACTTCAACAAAATCAAGACCAATGTCTTCGGTGCGCTGATGTTAGTGATAGGCGGAGGAGTGCAATTGGGATTCGCAGTATGGCAAATCAACAGCCAACAACCTGGTCTGAGCACTTTTGTGATCGGTTGCTCGACTGTGCTGATAATGGTGACCAACTTTCTACTCTAGGAGCTTGTATTTCGTGCAACCGCCAAGGAGGGCAACATAACCAAGAGCAAATTCAACGCTTCCCTCAACATCAAAGTCTGTCTATTCCAGTTTTTCAACACAGGCATTTTCTACATTTTAGCTCAGTTCGCAGCTATAAAAATAACTGGGATGGATCACAACTCCAACTATCACATCAGGGTTGTTCTCGCCACCAACATTTCTGTTTTCATGATCATCAACGCCATCACATAGAGCGCCCTTAATTTTCTCTTGGCCTACCTAAACTTTCCCAACAGTCTGTACCGTTGGTTGCAAGAAAAAGGCTACAAGAAGTACTCTCAGAAACAAAGCAACTAAATTCATGAACTGCGGGACAGTAACATCCCTTGGAAATATGCCTACATGATCAAGACTCTGTGGTTGGCTTGTTTCTATGGACCTTTTGCACCGATTGTTGTATTCGTGTCGACTATAGGACTCTTATTCTTCTATTTCACGACCAAAGTGTCATTCAGGCACTACTATAAAGTCACTGAGGTGAGGTCCAGAGAGACTAACCTGCGGGCCGAGAGATTGAGCTACTTTGCTCCCTTCATGGTCAACTTTGGCTTGTTCATAATTTACCTCTACCTTAAAAATTAACTGCCGGACTACCCCACATCCTGCCTGATAATTCTCATCGTTTCTCTCTCGCTATCTTTCATATACATGATCATGCCCTGGAATCAACTCAACTAATTTCTATTTCCCCTCAAGATAAAAAACACAGCAAAATACTCCGAAGCAAAAGAATTCTTCTAGGTAAACTACGATAGCTGCTTGCTGAACCCTTTCCATGAAAAGGCTGTCTTTAACTACGAGCATCAATTTTTGCTAAATCAGCTCAAAAAGATCGCGAATGAGGATAGAAAGGAATATCAGCTGGTCATGTAGAAGTATAGGAGCACTTTAGGGAAGAATATTTGCTTGGATGATGCTTTAGATACTGGAAATCGGCTGGTGACCCGGCAGTTCAAGACCGATGGCGAGTTGCCATGAATTCAAAGATAATTTGATATATTTTGCTTTGTATTTTACATGATAGATGACTTTATTTTGTAAGGAGTATCAGATGAAGCGAGATGAATACAACCCAGCCTTTATCTACCCTCCAGTCATCTAGGGTACACGTCTATTAATATTCAGACTGCAAGAAGCATCGGTTGGCCTGTAGGATCTTCAAGGGCACTTCTGACGTGCACTACGATTTCCATAAATGTCAATGTTGTGGTCGCAGCATCGGTGATGAAAAGGTAATAATTCCCAAGTGTTATGATCCAGTGGATGAGCTTATATACTTAGGTCCAGGTGTGCCTCTGATGTTCATCTTTATGCGCATGGTCATGGTGTTACTAACCATATTCACCCTAGCCTTCGGAGTCTATGCTCTCTACTCCAACATCGAGGGAAATAGCTGCAACAGCCATCAACGATGTGATGGCACCATCTTATAGACCCTATCAATTGCCAACAAAATTGACAACAGCAGCAGCATAAACATCCAGGACTATCTGCTGACAGCCTTCATCTTTCTCTTTGTCTTCGTCTTGCATTTCTTCATTTACACCATGCGAAAAGCCGATAAAAAGACAGACGCATTGATCAACAGCCCCAGTGACTACTCCCTGCTCATCAGCCAGCTGCCTTCAGGAACCACAGAAAGAGATTTACTCTAGATGGTTCATGAGGAAAGACATTACATCGATGAGGAAATCAGGCACAACACCAGCAATCTCTCCATCAAATAGATCATCATGTCAGTTTAATTGTCGGAGTACCTGAAGGAAACTGAATAAGAGGAAGAGAGCTTTCTAATGAGGAAGAAAAAAGATCCAGACTTCAACTATCAATTTAAGCACATTCCCAAGCCAACAGCCTACTCGTCTTTCGCAATCGTCATCTTCAACCAACAGGCTTCAAAGGATGTCTTTGACGTTAGTCAGACCTGCTACACCTCCATCAGAAACTGCATGTGCAACTTTTGTCTCAGATATACTCACTTCCGCGTCAAAGATAAAATGGTTGTCTGCTAGAGAGCTCCCTAACCTGACGACATCCTCTGGTAAAATGCTGACAAACCAAGATCGACCATTATTCGCAACAAGGTCATATCTTACTGTGTGTCAGTGTGTCTATTGGTAATCGGAGGGTATGTGCAATACGTGCTTCAGATCAAGAAGCAGGAGTTAACAGACACTCTTATCATCAACCTGTACAACATTCTGTCCTCCCTTTCGGTTGTTGTTTTCAATTTCATCATCTCGCAGTTCTTGGTGTTCATGACTGCCAGAGAAGGAGATTGCACGATGACTAATAGAAATTCATCTCTGTTGATCAAGAGCAGTCTTTTTGAGTTCTTCAATGCTGGTATTTTTTACACTTTTGCAAGAATCCTAGCTCAGCAAATCGACAACTTCAACATCCAGGGCAACGAATCCTATGAAATAACCCTCTTCATGGCAATCAATGCCGTCGGGCCAACAACTGCCAACATCATCCTCACCAAATTGGAGTTTCCCACCTGTCTGCAAAGATACTTCTTCCTGAAGGGCTGCCTGAAATACAACCAAAAACAAGCCAACGCCATTTTTTAGGCCCCTTAGATTCCTTTTCCCCTGAAATATGCCTTCATGATCCGGACCATTTGGCTAGCTTCCTTCTACGCCACTTTTGTACCTGTCGTCTTGCCAATTTCAGTTGTTGGCCTCATTTATTTTTACTTCAGCTAGGTCCTTCTCTTCCGAAATGATTACTCTGTCCCATTCATGGTGTCCCGGCATCTGGTTGACACTGCGATTGGACTGTTGAAATACACTGCTTTAATAGCATTGGTTGGAGGCTTTTTAGTAGTCTTTTACATTTCATACCAGCTGGACACAGCTTTCACTGTTAGCCAGAGCATTCCCTTCATCATTGGACTGATCATCAGCTTGGCTATCATTTTCATGCCGAATAATGCCATCAATAAACGGTTCTTCAAGGTCTACGATCAGCAGCTGACCCCTCCAACCTACGCATAGGCCTTCAAGGAGTTCACCGTCACCTACAAAGGCACCCATCCTCTGAGCACCTACGACTAAAGGATGAAGAGAGGATAAGTGATGGCCAGCAACATTCTAAGGGTATTTTAACTAAAATCTAAGATTATTCCAAGACAGGCACCAGCACCAAAACAGCCTCCTTCCACTCCCTAAGGTGACTACGGCAGTTAAAGTGCCAATCCATTTTATAAGCTCAAGTAGAACCTAATTTGATCACCATTATTTTTGGGTCAATATAAGCAAGCATATGTAACAGCTGTAATTAATCAAAAAAATCAGACAGACCCTCAACATCAACCCTCACAGCAAATCCACTCTAGTAACCAAAGCAGATCTTTTGAGGTATGCTCGGTTGATCTTCGAGGAAAATCTTTTGCTTAGAGAAATCATGGAGCCACAGCCATCGGCATAATCGCAATAAAGCTAGCTGAAGTTACAGGAAATCAACACCAGTCTGATGGCATACTAGAGCAGTTTGTAGGCAGAGAAGGAAAAATATAGGACTCTGATGAATACAGTCAAATATCACAAGATCTTTTTGGAAGAGACATAGCAAAACATCAAAAAATAGGAAATGAGGATCGAATAGTTAAAAAAGAGGAAGAACAAAGGACAAGGAAGACAAGCTGTGGATATATCGAACTTAGAGAACATTTTGGAGCAGGAAGCTGAAGGTGTGGGCAGTGAGGGCGATAGAGCAATGCTCCAGTTTATGAAACAGTTCGTGACCTTCTAAAATAATGGAGAAAGCTCCAACAATTCAGAGCTTGAATGAATACAGTGATTTCCCTCCAATTAATGTGGGTGCATTTTATCAAAATTGATATTATTATCGGCATGATCAAGAAAGAGCCCATTCAGATCGCCCGCAAGATCATCGAGTGCAACCTCCATGGTAATCCCATCAAGTACAAGTGCTAACAGCCCAACTGCTCCTCACCCTATCTCTGCTCATAAACTGAGTGTATAGAGAACCATTTTCACTAGGAGGAAAGAGCCATCCTTGGAAGATTCAACTGCTCAGAGTGGGAGAGCAAACTTGTTGAGGTGGAGAACGTCATAAATGACGATCGGCTCGAAATAAGAGAAAGGTATTTGGCCAAATTAGTTGACTACTTCCAAAGTCATTTTGGCAAGATTCAAGAAGACCTCAAAAAATATAGTACGATGAAGAATATGTTCAGTCTCTCAAATTCACTGAACGTCAAGCATCTTCAAGAAGTCAATGGTCTGCTCTCTTTGGGTAGCAAAATTGACAGAGGAATGGATAAATTGAGAGCCAAAATTATTGACTAGGATATGAGCTTGTCCGAGAGTGAACAACCACAAAGAGAAGATGTTAGTGAAAATGAAGAAGCCCTCAATCTGAACAATGGAGTCAATGAAAATCAGAAGGAAGATACTCCTGAGCCATAATCTCCCGCCAAATCACTTCTCAACAATCAACCTGACAAAACACTATCGACTCCTCAAAAATCGGACAAAAATGGACATATTCCTCACTCTGCTCCAAAATCCAGCGAATAAGAAGAAAATCCTTACAATGAAAATGCCTAGCTGACTGCCTTTCTGGAGAAGCACATCAACAACTTTAACTGGGAAAAAACTGAGGTCATTTTCCGACATGACACTCCCTTCACCACCTGCGAAAAATTCCATGAAAAGTTGAGAGATAAGGAAGGTTTGCTTTTTTTGTTTGTCGGAGAATAAGGGCTCATCATTGGTTCCTTCTATAGCGAGGCCTATCCGAGCGTTGCCTAAAGGCACAAAAGAGATACCAACAGCTTCATCTTCATCCAGGATAAATAGCTCGAGGGCCAGTTCGCTCACTTTGTGGCTGATCCTGAATGCGACTTCCACATTTCTGTCTCATAAAAGCTGCTTATTTGCCAAGGAAACACCCCCAACAACGGAGATGGTCTTCGCACATTCCAGAGAAACTTTGACAACTTGGTTTACTTCTTGCCCAGTCGGTCATTCAAAGACTCAATTGAAGACCGAGAGATTACCTACAACGGCATGCTGAAAGTGAGGCAGTTCTATGTGCTGCAGATCTCCTGATACTGTGATTGTTGATTTTAGGGATAGTATATACTTATTACGGCTAATTGTCATGAATAAAACAGGGACAGTCAGAAAGTCTGTCAACTATCTCAAAAAATACTAAAAAGCATCCGAGAGCAAGACAAACATCTCCAGGGATGCTATGAATTCATCAAGACTGATGAACAGTTCCGAGCGAGCAAATAATATCACTGAACATTCGAAGGTCCAGAATAATTCATTCAATGTAGGCAGTATTACAATGTCTGGAAGAAATATCAAAAGTATGGGCTCCATAAAACCTGAGGTGAGAGCTCAAGGTAGCAAACTTTAGTAATTATCTGCCCTGAATAAAATTCTCAAACCTTCTAAAACATCGACTTCTGCCTAGCCAAAACAACCTCAGACCTCTAATCCATAAAGTCTCCTTTTATCTGACTAACTGACAGATGAAGAGGACAAACTTGGTTTTTACCAAGTGTACTACTACAAAAAGAAAGGTATAGATTACAAGAATCGGACGCTAAATAAGAGGAAGAAAAGTGTTGGCGGGGAGGTCAAAAATATTATCAAAGAAAGCGCCCAAAGAGTCAGTATTTAGGACAAAAAACACATAATAAAATCGAAAATACCAGTGAGAAAGACAGTCAGACAAATATTCGGAATCGGTAGCAGCCAGGTTCATCCGATTGCTGAGGAACCAGAGGAGGAAGCATCAGAACTGGAGAAAACTGATCACCTGGAGAATGAAAGCCAACAGTAAATTATCAAGATAAACTAAACTGACCCCAACCATAAAACCTAAGTGTGGGAGTCAGCCATTATGAAGGAGGATGTTATCCTCTATAAGGATGAAGAGGCATAAATTTCGACAAGTTAGACAATATAAGCTCATAATAATGAGCCTTAAAATGAAGTAGAGCCTGACTTCATTGACATAATTCCGCTAGAGTAAGTCAGCAATGAAGAACTCGACTTACAATTATTCAACTATGAGGGCATCAACCATCCTTAGCTTAAGTTCGAATATATCTATCAGAAGAGATAGCCTCCTCAAGAGTCTTAATAAAGCTAATAGCTTGGTCTGGAGGTTTATGTTTAGGATAATAAAATAAAATCAGGAGATGTGCCTTCAGATGAGGGGGAATAAAAAGAGTAACCATAGGCAGAACCCACTCGCGAATAGCAAGCCTCCTTGAAGCACTAAGAGTTACCTGACGAATAAATAGAATAAAGTATAGCTGAACCACTTGCCCTTTACCCCAATATTCCTCCATAATATTCACGAGACTTTGACCCAGGATAGTCCCACTCCTTCATCATTGACGACCACGGAAACTTGATATAAAGAATATAGGTATAAATCAAAGACTATGGATACTGCCAGATGATGTCAGTGTATGGAGAAGGCTAGAGAGAGTACATAGAGTAGAACATGAGTGAATTCGAGCACAATTGATAATATTTTCAGTCATTTCTGTTGTATCCATCATTTTATTGATATTTTCATATGAAATAGTGTGATATTGATGATTCAAAATGGCCTAACAGTTTAGATTTAAACCTGAGCAATGACCTCCTTCGACCTCTCCTCCTCCGATAACTATACGCACACTCACGATGATTCCCTCGCTACCTTCCATCTGCTCTCATCACCATAACAGCTCTCTCTTATCCAGGAACTCCACTCTGACAGCTCAGGTCACATGAGTCCACAAATTTTGTTCTCATCTCAGCACAAAAACAAAAAAGTGCAACCTCAAGTGATCCATCTCTCCAGCAGTCGAGAAATGTAAGACATCAATCTGCTTGACAATTTGCTGGGATTTGACCAACTGGAAGATCACCCTCACATTTGTTAGAGCATCTAGATTAACGAGAATGAATCTGGGCTGGTCAAGGTGCAATGCGACTCCTTTCTGCTATCGACAGACAGCAACAAATAGAACGAGTATCTTTACTCATAGACGAGACCAATTTTGTTCAGCAAAGAACTCCACTCAAATCGAGTACCCATCCACTTCACACAATCCCGACACATTCAACTTGATATAAACAATCGTGATTCAGGCAACAAACATGGACTAATGTACTTTGAGCAGCAATTCGATTGTCTGAAGGAAAATGTTGAAAGACTAAGGAAAGCTATCGATCAGACCAATAGCACGAACTAATCATCAGGTAGCATAAAAAAGAACATATTTGTGCCCATCACAAGAGCACTCAAGTACGAAACAGCCGACAAGAAGCATTTTTCTAACAAACTCGATGCAAAATCAACCGAAAGCCGTGATCCCCTCACTCCTCCAAAATCAGCATCATCTTTTCAGTAATTTTCAATAGAAGACCTCTCCCCGATTGCCAAATACTCAGAAGCAAGACACAGTTCAAACACCGAGTTGAACTCAAGTCGCTGTCTGATGCTCCGTAAATTACGTAGAGGCCGTGAGCCGAGTACTTTATGAGTTTTAATAATATGTGTGTGCTTTATACTACCTCCTTTCTTTGACGACTATCAATTCAAATTTAATTATTGCGTTTTGTCAACTCTCTAGATAATCAACAAATCACGACCAAAGATACCCACTGAAATCAACAAAATGTTCTCATTTTTGGCAAAGAAAAGGAAGGTAAAGGATATAAGATGTTGTTGCATAAGGTGGAAGGGTGCAGGAAGTGGCATAAGAGGGAGAGGGAAGGGAGCCCTATTATAGTTTATCAATATGAATATCCAAAATTTAAAAATCAGGTCCAAGAACTCTTCCTCCTCTTCTGGGTCACTCAAACTCATCCCTGAGCAATAACTCGAAAAGAGGGCATATAAGCTTTGCACGAATAAGGATCTTTTCGACCAACTCATCGAATAATCCTACGAATTTTCCAATGATGAGCACGTCCTCCGCACCATTTCTCACATGAACCTCTCTCCTCGACAGCACTCTCACCCTGGCTGCAAGTGCACCAAAATAGACTGCCTGAAGATGTACTGTGAGTGCTTCGCCAAGGGTCGGGTCTGCAATGAGCGATGCTAGTGCTACAATTGTTGCAACAAGGAAGAATGCCGGCTTCACATCTACAAAGCTCAGCAGCTGGCCAACTTCAGGCACCCTGGAACATTCAAAGGTGTTCCTGCCTTTGTGCCTGAGAGGAGATGCACTTGCAAGAAGTCTGAGTGTCGCAAAAATTATTGCGAATGCTATCGAGCTGGAGTGAAATGTACTGAGGAATGTGAATGTATAATGTGCCAAAATGGCAAACCTCACACCCACGATGACTTCCTGGACTCTAGGATGGAGATTGAAGTAAACGCCTGAAGATAAGATGTGATCATTTATTACTATAAAAATTCATATCTTAGATAGTTGATAATCTATCACAGACACCTCTTTAAGATATCATCTTATCTCGCACTCAACTAACATCAAACAATAGTTCAGACCTTGGTTTTGTCAATAAAACACAAAGACTAAACTTGGAGTGTTGGAGACTGCTTGTTATAAAATTAGTATTAAAAATAAGAACCAAAAGTACACCATGGTGGATCGTCGAAAAACAAATAAATATTAGTACTATATCTAAAGCTAACTACCTTCGCTCAAAAGGGCAAGAGCCATCCCTCCATCTAGTCATGAAGTAGCTGCCCTCTAAAACAGGGCCTGCAGCAGTCTATGCGAACTCAGTGCCAACATTTGCCTTTAAGAATAATCATATCGGCTCAACCAAGACAGTCCAATCAAGCAAAAGCAACTACTGTACTCTCCATGGAACGTTCAGAAGAAATCTGCTGTATCAGAGGAGAAAGAATTTCTGATAAAGAAGAGAAAGACGAATAAAAAATATGTCAACTCGGAGTATTGGAATGAGTAATACAGGTGTGCAGTTGAAGATAAGGAAAATACAGCAATGAGCAAAAAGCATACATTGAATTAACTCAACCAACAAAAAGGAAATTCGGTCTGCTTTAGAATAGTTGGCCTAAATTAGGATAAAGATACCCTCAATCTCAAATGTCAGCATCCAGATATTGAAATGGTAGCCTGTCTCAACAGGAAAAAATACTCTCTTGTTGAAAATCGGAAATGTCCGACTGAAGGCTCCAAATATGACAAATCTGAAGTTGGGGTTCAGCCCAATCGATCCGCGACTCCCCAATTAGCCAGTATCTAGCAAAAAAAGACACAAGAGCCTAAAGTAAGCAAAAAGCTTGAAAGAAACCTGTTGTGTAACTGGAGTCAAGATGTCAGAGATGGCAATTCTCACGGTGACTTTTGGAAGGGGAAATACAAGGGCTTCAAAAATAACAAGATCATCAATAAACTACCAGGAAAAGATCTGAAGAATTTAGAGGCCAAGGAAGTACGTGAGACCTGTCTGAAGATTAAGAGAGGATCATTTTCGCACGAGAAACCTCGAAGAAGGGACGAATACCACTCCAACAATCCTCTGACCAGACTTCTCTATGAAAAATATTTGAGCACAATCGGAGTAAAGCAACCCTCCAAGGAAAGATTGAGGAAATTCCTCTGAATAATATGATGACTATGATTTTTCATGATAAGACAAAATTGATCAGATGAATTTAAGAGCTTGCCTGAGCTATCTGAATGTTTCCAGATTAGCTCCCTGAGAGTTCTTATAGTCAATCTGTACTTTCACGCTGCTTTTCTTCTCAAAAGCGTCAAAGTCCTCATAGTCTTGCAAGGCCATTTCAAGCAATTTGTAGTATTTGTGAAGAGATTGGATGGCCTCAATGTTTCCTCTCAACTAGCTAGTCAGTCCTTATTGAGCCGAATTGACCTTCAGAGTTGTATTGTGATTGGCCTATCTCAGAATAGTTCCCACAGCAGTCATCATCTTTCTGTAAAGACCGCTGCTGAACGCTTCAGGGGTCGATAGCTCATTGAAATTTTTATTGATATCTCTGACAATATCCAACTCAGTCTTTTTCAGGAATGCCAGGTACTATTTCTCATATCTGTCAGCATATTCCTTCATCATCAGTTGTGACCCGTAGTATTTTTTGCTAACTTTGAACATATCCCAATTCTTCAATTTGAACCAATTTTGCTTTCCATCTGCCAGTTGTTTGATCAGCTTCTGAAGATGTTTGTACATTATCAGCATCAATTTGCTCTTGGCTTTGTCAGAAACAATAAGATGGGAAATGTTTCTAAGGAAATAGTAAATAAAGCGGCAGTAGTGCAACTGACTGATGAGAATATGGTTGTTCCGGGTTTAGATCTTAGAGTCAAGTACTTTTTATGGAACAGGGTCGATATGTTTGTCGCTAAGGAGAGACTTAGTAGAGTGGAGGTGAATGTTAGAGTTGTTCTTCTTCAGTAACTCCTGACTCAGACAGAGTTCGCTATGGCTCTTCTCAAGCACCAGCTTACTGCTCCCCTTCGATTCTAACTTTAACTCTTCATCTTCCTTCTTAACCTTTAGGTTCATAAATTCCTATTTCCCCAGTCTTTTATCTACACTTTTTGCACACAATCTCTCGAGCAAGGTCCTCACCTCTCCAGAAACTCTATACCTTTCGCTGAGACAATAGGGCAGGCTGTTCATCTTTTTTATAAGCTATTTCTCGTTTTTGCACTCCCACGGAGTAATTCCAGTTAGCAGTTCATAGAAAATGACCCCCACCGAAAAAATATCGCTAGCTGGGGAGTAAACATTCTTAACCAATGCCTCTGGTGGCATGTACAGGGGTGTTCCCACGTTGTACTTGGTCTTGATTTCCTTGTCGGAATAGATGGCAAAACCGAAGTCTGCGATCTTCCAGTTTTACTTGTTGTTGATGATGTTAGCAGGTTTTAAGTCTCTATGCAGGATGCCTCTCCTTAATAAGTACTGAACTCCCTCTACGATTTCCTGCATGATAGAGACAGTCACGCTCTCATCCAATTTTCCCCTTCTGGTGAGATAATTCAGAAGGTCTCCACCCTGACAGAGCTCAGTGATAATAAAGCAGTGCGTCTGGGTTTTATAGATGTCGTAGCATTTTATGACATTCGGGTGCTCTAGGGTCTTCAGAATTTCAATCTAGCTGTCCAGCATCCGTAGACTTTGGTCACTATATTTCTTCAATTCTATGACCTTGATAGCCACTTATGAGCCGTCTCTGCTGGAATGACCCCGATAGACCTTGCTGCTGTAGCCTGACCCGATCTATTGACTGGTGCTGTAGCTGTAGCTGCCGATTTTTCTTTAGGAATCACAGAGAAGAGTGGATTGATAAGTCCTGAGTTTGCTGGTAGAGCCTGCCATTTTGAGTCGATGACTGGGCGAGAGCAGAGAATTGCTGGAGGAGAAGATAGCAGTTTAAGGGGACAAATGTCTATTCCGCATGTTTAAAATTATTACATTATCTCTGACTGTCATTCAAATATCAAATTTACTGGCCTTGAAATATATCCCTGGGCTGAAAATAAATAAGGAAGATAGTAAGAGTGGTGGCATCCGTAGATTGAAGAAAAAAATGATCATTATTGTTTGAGGGTGTTCCGAATTGATGCCAATATGTTGTCAATGCTGGCGATCGTCCTATCTGTTGAGTACTTCTCACATCTATACTGCCTCTCAGTCTCGAACTTCCTCTCAATACCCCTATTTTATTTCCCACGATCTTAGCCAAAGGCAATCACCTTTGTCTGCTAGTCCGACCGCATAGCAGCTTCATTTTTTCCTCCCTCGTCGATAAGTTTGATTGGAGAATCTAGATTTCTGACCAACAGGCCTAAATCATGCTCCTCACTGTACTTATTCTCAGGTTTAATCTTAATGGATAACTTGGCAACCTTTTTTTAACCTATTTTATTTTGGACCATCTTTTTCAATAGCTCACTCTCCATTGGGACAGATATTTACCTCTGCATTCCCAAATTATTCATTGCCTGGCTAGCCTTATGCATTTTATGATATTCACCATTCATCACTCTACGGGTACTATACCCATTGCTATTTTCCTTATGAACTTACTCCCTCAAAGTCCTGTATTTATTTTTTAGCAAAGACACCTAACTTCGATACTGTTCCTCTTTATTTTGATGATGGTAGGTGTGGTCATGGAGAGCAGGTCGACTACTTAGGGGACGATTGCAGTCATACTTTCGAGAATACTTGAGTTTGAGTGAGTCGAGATAGGATAGTTGGTTTCGGGGACTGATCGATTGGTAGTTGTGATTAAACATTGCAGAGACCTTTTACTATTATAAATTATAACTCTGCCAAAAATACTAAACAGGTTATTTGCCCTCTTTCCCTCCTGTATGTCCCCTGCCTTCAAAAATGCTTATTTTTCTATTTAGATACACCCTCCACCTTTTCTTATTTTCTTTTCTCAAGCACCTCCATATATATTTACGCCTGTCTTAAGAAAGAGAGTCAATTTTATCACTTATAATCCAGATCAGATGCGTCAATTCGACAGAGACCGAACAATGATGACCTCACACAATTAGTCCGCCCTCATCAACCAGTCCCACACCTACATCTAGGGCATGTATCACCACTATTTCAAAAAGTTTTGGCAAAACAATTCACAAAACTATCTCAAGTAGCTGCATGCCAGCCGACCCTTCGAAATCAATGGGATGACCACCTACTCCGAAATCAGAAATAACAATTCTAAGTCCATGAACGACTCCTACTCAGAACTGCAGAATCTGATCCGATAATAGTCAATAAGTCCCCCAAAATATGAAGAACAGCCGACCATCAGCAACGGTCCCAAAGTAACAAATAAACATGAAAAATAGCCTAAGTTAGAGATTCGAGCTGAACTTGCAGGAAAAGCTATGAGCAGTCAGGAAGGTAGAGAGGTCAATAAACCTATTGAAATGATAAAGGAGATAAAAGTGGATATGAGCAAGAAAGTACAAGTTGAAAAGGTCGAGATAGCTAAGGAAATATAAAGACAGTTGGAAAAATCAATTGATCAGAAAGAACAAGAGGAACCATAATAAAAGTAAGAGTCAAAAGAGTCATCAGAGGAAGGATGGTCTTCAAATGTCATCTAGACAGAAGAAAAGGTGAACAAAAATGTTGAAGCTTAGCCTTTAGAGGAGAAGGATGAAATATAAGCTGCTGAATAGCCTTCGATTATTGAGGATATCCCTTCTAAAGAACCAGCAAATCCGATTGCATAGGATAAAGCTGCTGAATAGCCCGAAGAGAAAGAAAAATAAACAATGTCCCCAAAAAAGCAGTCAGAGTCAGAGTAGGAGTAGGAAGTGTAAGAAAATATGCCTTCGTACTACGACCTCTTGAACAAACAGGAACAGGAATATGAGGAAGAAGAAGCCAATATCAGCGCATCTAAAATGTAGCATGAGTAACCCCAGCCATAGATTGTTCATGAAGCAGAGGTACACAAATAATTGAAAGAAGAAAATTTCAGGGAAGAGGACGGTGAGATAAAGAGCAAAGCTCAAGTACTTGTGTAACCTGAAGAGACAAAGGCTGAATAATAAAATAATTCCGTGGAGCAATAGGACAAACCAGTTGAGGAAACATCATAGGTCCAGTACTTATCTCAGCAAAAATAGGAATTTTACTCTCCAGAAACTTCCTAAATTGTTGAAAAAGAATCTCTACCACCTGCAACTGCACAAACTGTCCCATCCAAAGTTGAACATAAACAACCAACTAAAGAATCCTTCGACTAACGAATCGACTCCTACACCTATGAACTGTACACCTTCATTGACTCCCAAGACCTTTGCACCAATTGCCTTTAAACTAAATGCAATCTAACAAAGACCACTCAATAAAAGGAGTAGCTAAATCAGCAAGTTGAACATCTTTCAAAGGAGAAGCAGGAGCTTCAGAGTTAGAACGAAGAGCAGAGGTAGAAAATCAAACATTTAACCGAAGTATTGGACAAACTAAAGAAGGAACATTTCAAAACAGGCATCGAGCTTCAGAAAATGTAGAAAAAGGTGAAAGAATACTAGGAGAAGGGATAGGACTTTTACTCAGGTAGAAAATCCAATGGTAAGCCCCAAATAAAAAGATAATTTTCCCAACCAGGCATCAAAGTAAATGACAGTACAGATGACAAAGTCAATCTTACAGCTCCCCTCATCAATAAATTTGACAATGCTGAGGACGAATACGAGAGCATAAAGAATTCCAGCGATGAATAATAATCTGTAAAATAGGTACCTCAGAATGGAGCGAAGGGCGATATCAGTGAGGACAGCAATTGATTGTATTATTAGCTTAAGTTCATTAACATATTATTGTTGCCTAAGATTGTTGGTAGATCACGAATAAGAATAGAGCAGAGGTAGTTATCACTGCTTTTGACCTGTTGGGCTGTGATCGCTTCTTGATGCTACTGAAAGATCATACCTTTTGTAGTAGCTCAACTTAGATCTAGATTCTATTAGTTTTAATAATAGTTTATATAACAACATGTTCGTCTTTTAATCCTGCCTTAGCTCCTGCAAAGTACTCAGTGGAACCTTCGATGATAACGCAGTCCTCACAGGAGTCAGTGACACCATTATAGTTCGGCACAAAGATGGTACCCATCGAGCCACACCCTTCCTGGCCTCCTTTGGACCCTACACCATCACCCATCGCAATACTCCAGTCGAAATCCTCGTAAATGACAAGTTAGTCCCGGGAATATCCTTTGCCTTAGACAAGAAGGGGTACATCGTTCCCCGTACGCTATCCGACAAGCAACTTCGAAAAATGGACTTACGATTCGGACACAACGACATAGTATACCGCATGGATAAGACTTAACTCAAAGCTGAGCTGTATCTGTATTCAGGAAACGATAGATTGGTGGTCAGCGATGTTGACGGAACCGCCACAGTTAGTGACATCGGAGGACACATTCATAACATGATAGACAGAGACTACTTCCATATCGGCTACACTGATCTGATGAAGAGAATCAACTAAAATGGGTATAAAGTGGTCTGGCTGACCATGCGCTCCCTCCCACTCTATGACTATTCCAAAAAATATCTAAAAAATATGTGCGGAATCAATGCTCCCATCCTAACTGAACCTGAATAATTTACCAATGCTCTTTTCCATGAAGTTACCAAAAAAACAGGAAACATCAAGGCCAACATGGTGAAGATTTTACGCTCTCTTTTTGTTGAGAACCCTTTTATGGGAGGTTTAGGCAACAGAGAAGGAGATGCGATCGCTTACCTTCACGGAGGGATTCCAATGTAGAAAATATTTTTTGTGGACACCGCTTCCCGGATCCAGCAGATGAGTCGAGTAGACCGGGCCATCAGTTATGCCGAGATAGTGGATGAGATCGAGGATTACTTTCCTTACTATTTTTCGCCAAAGACCGGCTACATGTGATAGTTTCCTGATATTATCCTACAGACTAGTCAGTAGTAATGCAGATATAATTGATGTACGGAAATCAAAGACCCGAAAGATCCCTCTACCTTCGTTTTGTCGACTGGCTGGACAACTACCATTTTCACTACTAGAACAGAAGACAGGTGGATATTCACCAGTCACCGCTTAGCTAAAAAGGATTGTTGACAGTGAGGGTCATCGCCTTGCTATATCTATCATTCATCTACATGGCTACTTTGATAGAGATGTCTACCCTCAACACCAACATCATATACCTGACTTTGATCGGCTACTCGATGACCTGGCTATACTTCATGCTGAGCCTCCAGCACTTCATCCTTCGCTCATGGATTAAAATCTCTCCTCAGTATTAATAGATAAATACAAAGGCTCAGCAAAATAATAGAGATCATCTATGAGCTCGCCTTCTGCGCAGAAGTCCCTATCACTATTGTCTTCTGGACCCTCCTCTTCAAATACGTCATCGACAGCCCCGATGTCACAGGTACTCACTTTTCAATGATAGCTGGCCAAATATTCTTGCAGAGCAATTTGCATTCAGTGGCTCTTTTTTTCCTGACCCTTGACGCCATCTACAACAGCTTCGAGTTCCACATCCGACACATTGTCTTTCTGGTTATTTTGACGGTCCTTTACCTCCTTATCAATATGAGTAAACCCCTCACTTATATAGTCTACTCGCTGATGGTGAAACCCATCTACGCTCCTCTCACCTGGGTCGATCTTCAATCTTACATCCTGGCAGTTGGTTGTGTGATAGCAGTGTTGATCATCCACTTCCTGGCTAGGCTGGCCTACAGGAAGTTGAAGTTAGATAGATTGAAGCAGAAAGATAGACAACTGCCCAATTTGAGGGAATCATTGCTGGAAGATACAAAAGATGACCATTTATCTTTTGAGAAATTTTAGGACTCGGAAAATGATAATCCTATCGGCAGGAGAACTGTGAAATTGTGATTGAGGCTGACTGTTTACTTATAAAAATACATCTTCCGCTACATAAATAATCATTATTCATATTGCCTGGATTTGACTTACTACAATCATGGAACCCGTCATCGACAGGACTGGCCTCGCCATAGCAATCAAACAGGCTATGATCGACCTCGACTTTAGCAACCAAGACCGAAGAAAAATCAAGGCACTCATGCTCCAACTCTTCCTCAATAGGTTCGACGCCTTCAAAAAGCATCATCGTAAGAACTGTCCTCAAACGATGATGCTAGATGGTCGCTATGTTGTGGAAAACGAGTACCCCATCAGCAATGATGCTTACCAATACTATAGGGTAGTCGCCTATAATCCTGTATTGGGACAAGGACAGTATCTCGGCTGCAGCACTGATAATGGCAGGAAGAAGTTGCTAATCATCGAAGGATACTGCAAGAGTGAAAACCCAAGAAGAGCCAAATCTCTGAGTCGGCCAAAGATCAAGCCCAAAATTGAAAGCTCTTCCGTCAAGAGCGAGTGGAACTCATCGCACTAGGAGCTCAAGAGAAAATTGTTTCACAAATTTTGATCATGCTACTTTATCACTCACTGTTTATGCCGACAAACTTAACTCACTTGCTAAAAATATTAAATGCTCAAAGAGCTGTCTTTTAGACCTGAACCCATCTCACCTTGGTAAGTCCCTCATTCAGAAGATTACTCACCTCACTGTAGCAAAAACACTCCACGGAGACTCACCTCCAGTCAAAGTCCTCGCTGCAGACCTGCTACTTCTCGAGATCGACCAAAAACAACAAGAACTAGCATCAAAATAACAACTATAGATATCAGCAGCATCAACAACTGCAGACCACTTGCCAAGAGGGATATTTGCAGGAGTTTAACCCCTACCGTCAGTCGAAAACCCTTATCCGAGCGAACCAGCAGACGAGAGTCTCCAGAAATGGGCGTTAAGGGCAGCATGATGACCCTAGAGAGTTGGCGGGAAGAATCAAAAAGATTGCTATCAAGAATCGCAAAGGACCAGCCCTACGGCAAGCAGGCAACAGCCAAGCAGCAAGGAAAGAGTAAACAAGATAATGGCTTCAAATTAATAGCTCTCTACCTGGGAGAATCTGATCTCTGCAAGACAGATTCAGTTTATCGTAAGGCTTACTGCGACAACCCAAACATGACCCGCTTCAAATTGTTACAAACCCAGAAGAAACATAAAAACTGAACTTCATTTTACATTATTACTCTCCTCCTAAGTTAATAATGCCTACACTTTTAAATAGGCGATAATTTAAAAAATGAAGAACGAGAACGAGCTCATCAGCATAGACGAGTTCCGCCTCTAGCTGAACGAACTCCAAATATTGGAGAAGTAATACAGAAGAGAGGAAAAGGTAGAGGAGGAGTCCTTCATCTACAAGTTTGAGGAGCTGCCCATGTCCATCTCCAGCGTCGAGTCGTGGATTTACTTCTCCTTGCACTTGTTATGGTTGGCTCACCTCGTCTTTTGCTACATTTGCTGCTACCACAACATCCACGGCAGCACCAACATCTTCACCAGTCTCAAGGAGTTGTTCATAACATTCGGGTAAGTGGGTAACATTGTTAACTGCATAATGTTGGGACTTATTTATCTGGCCATATTATTTCCAAAGGCACGGAAAGACGCAGGCATCGTGTTCATTTTAGACTACATCGGTTCATAGACATATCCCTATCTTCGCTATTTACTTGAACTTTGTCTTTATTCTTCTGCATTTTTTGCTGTCACAACAACAGTCACTTCATTCGTTGTATTCGGACTTGCCTCTCTGGCTTCTCTCATCCAGACAATTCTCCTTCAAAACTTCACTCTTCGGAAAGGCTAATTTTGCTGTAAATCAATAGAATATGCAATTATGTGGAGAATTTGTCTCATCTTATCCCTGTTGCTGGGCATATTCGGGATCAGTTTAGTCGACAGTGAGGGGAAGCTGATAGGTTGGACAAGCGGATATGCTATTCTGGCAATCATCCTTATGCTGTGCTACTATAGCTTTGGTATCTACATTTACAGGAATAGAGTGCCCAGATTTTACTTTTTCTTCCTGATCAGCAGCTTTCTCGCATTGTCCATCGCCATCTTCTTCGATAGCATCCAGTCGCAATCCAAGAAAAGTATTAGCTTAGCTTTAGAAGGACCTATTTTTCTGATCGTTATTGACTTTTTCAACTGGTCGACGTTGTAACGCAGAAGGAGAATCAGTATCTGTCCAGAGAACACCAACATTAAGGAAAAGATCTACTTCTTCTTCAACAA
>Ga0100402_1001945_pt1 | contig 23525 bp, 23 predicted proteins | sample CryGeyme20150102_FD_80419 | JGI IMG/M metagenome (GOLD analysis project Ga0100402, IMG submission 80419) | Groundwater microbial communities from Crystal Geyser aquifers in Utah, USA - Crystal Geyser metaG 2015-0102 | ecosystem: Environmental > Aquatic > Deep subsurface > Groundwater | place...
CAAATTTAATAAAATTAAGGGGTAACATATATCAAAAATATTGAGAATTCAATCAGTTATTATCAGAATCAAAATGTTAGAAAGACCTTTGCATCCTTTTACACATACTAGCTCAAGTGCTTCGAGACTGCTGCTGAAAGATCAATAAGGGCCAGATGCTCACTGGCTTCAGGAAGCGTCATAGTCTTTTCGAGATATGGAGCAACTGCTTTGATCTGTTCCTCGAGCTGATTAAATTTGTTCTGAAGTAAATCGTTCTTCTATTTGAGCTGAAAGAGGTTGTGGGCCAGCATTTTATTGTTTTCCTTTTCATACAGACCTTTCCTCTTTTCCTACTCTAATTTAACAGTCAAATCTTCAATTTTAGCTACTTGATTTTTCTATGTTTAGTTGGCTTTAGCAACTGATTCCTCCAGCATGGCTATCTTTTTGGTAAATAAAGCTAACCTTTCTTGCAACTGCTCAAGCTTTTTAGTATGGAAGTTAATTTCGAAGTCTTTTTGGCTAACTGTGTTCTTCAAAGTTGCATTTCTTGATGACAACACTTCAATAGTCTGCTTAAGCTCATCATACAGTTCTTTGAGAGAAATTTGGTTGTTCTCATACTACTTTTGCTTTTGATGCCAATTCTATCTCTCCTCAGCGAGCTGCCTCTTCAAATATTGCTCAAATGACTCACCCGATTCTTATGGAAATTGCATTCCCATGTCAATGTATTCATAGGGTCCTCTTCCATCTGCTTGAGACCAGCCATCTTGAGTGCTCCATTAGAAGTGCTCTCGAACAATTGTGTCTACTTCAAGGTAAGATTTTTTTCTTTCCCAGTAGTTGCTGAGCATATTTTAAAGTTTGCCCACATTGGTGTTAATCCCTTCTAAAATAGTATCTTTCAGCACGTTTTTCCGGATTTCATTCTCGAAAAAATCTTAAAGAACTTCATTTTTTGGTACTTTAGCAACAACTCTTATTTGGTCATTTTGGTCGAGATAAAAGTAAATGTTATGCTCTTCTGTTTTTTGAATTTTGATGAAATCTCGTTATTCGAATTAATGAATTAGACGAAGAAGGTTGGAATTCAAATAGTCATTTTGACTCTTTACGCTTCTTATTTCATCTAAAAGAATGTTGAGTTCACGGTGCATTTCTTCGTTCACCTTTTTGTACGTTATTCCAGTCAGAACGATTTTCTTTTTCTCTTATCTCAAAGTGTGAAATTCCTATTCGTATTCATTCAATTTGTCTTAGAGCTTGTGCATCCTTTATTGGAACATTTATCGCTCTTCTTTTGATTACCCATTAAAATATTTAAAGTCACTAAAGTTCAGCCTGTGTTGTTATCGGATCAATTCTTGGAATAATCTAATCATCGACCAGGCTACCTTTTCCAAAATAAGACCTTTTTCTGCCGACTAGATGTAAGTTAAACGAATAAGTTATTTGATAGCACAAATATAGATGGAGTAAACTAGATTAAAAGAGCTGTACTTTGATTGAGGTGTTCTTTTTGTTGAGTCTCTCCTCCTTTTTATTGGTTGATATGCTTCTAATTGACGAAAGTTACAGCTATTTCTAACCATTTTTCCAAAGATTGATAGTCACTTTTGTGATATCTCTTAAAGTCATAAGTCATCTCTTGATATGCAGTGCTTATTTTTCTGCTACTTCTAAGAGGGGTAAATTATCCTGAAGGGGGTCTATTTGTGATGCTCAGATTAAACAGCCTGCTCTTGTTATTATAGTCAACACTCAATCGTTCTGTTTTGTTTTCTATAATCTGACTAACCTATGGCAATTACGGCAGCCACAGGTTCTCTGGAAGTTTATCCTTTGCTTTTATTTCAAGATTTTTGTAATATTTTGGATCTTAATGATGAAGGGTATCCAAGCTGTATTGATCGCTTTGTCTCACTATATTGTTTGATACTTACTTTTCACGAAAAAATCTTGATTGTTGGTTCTTGCTTTATTGAGCTCTTAGATATGATTATTGTCATACAAAGGCGAACTGCTTTGTCTTTGAGTCACAAAATCTATTGTTTAGCTTTGCACAGTTGGATTGTATGAAATACTTTACCTGATTCTATCAGGGGTGAGTTTGGCCAGTTATTGAACAGATTGAGTACGTTTTATGATGGGTCTCATCTGGCTTTGAGGTCTATTCTTACTCTATGCTTGCTTGATGAATTGCTGAAAGTTACCTTTAACTGAAATCATTTATGCTGATAATTTTTGCTTGATTAGAGAGTCAATGATGGGATTTTTGCTGTAAGAGTCGACTCCTTTTATGTTTTTTATAACCTTGAGCTTCTCAGTGCTAGTGCTCATTAATAAATTTATAGCATCTCAGTTAATTGGAAATTGTCATTCTGCTGTAAAATATTCATATTGTTCTTTCCTGAATTTATTTGTTTGTTTAAGGATAGTTTATAATTTAAAAAATGGAAATGAACAATTCAATGACAGGATAGTCTTTGCTTAAATATGAGCCGTCAATCGAAATATACGAAAACATGAAGTCTTACCATCAAGAGAGGCACAACAACGAATCAAATGGATCTCCTCCTAAAGTATAAGGTAGGCCTTGAGACATTTAGATATCATCGACTCCATTCTGCCTCCAAAAGATTGGACAGACCACCATAACAAACTACACATACAGTATGTCTCTCATCAACCTTCTTCTAGATAAGATGTTGTATAGCTCACTGAAAGGTTAGATCACATGCTCAACGAAAGACAAGCCAAAATAACTGGAGTTTGTCCCATCAGATAGGGTCTTTATAGTCAAGTTTTTGACTAGATTATCAGACAAGTGGCCGTGGATTGTCCAGAAAGAGGTCTTTTGCTGATGCGAGTAAGAGATGAGCATAAAATGACCCTTGCAGCATATGAGACAATATATCAATCTTCAATTAGTTATGGTATGAGGAAACAGGTAGAATCTGAGACGGGAAATGACCTTATCTAAGAAGAGTATACAAATCTTAATAAGCTCAAGGAAGAGCTGGAAACCAAAAAGAGCTTGCTACTTTGTCGGAAGGATCTCATGGAAAAATAAATCAAATAGAATAGAGCAGTCCAGTCTGAGAAGAGAGATTAGGAGCTCCGTTTCCTCCGCATCCAAAAATAGAACATGATAAAATTTTTGGAAACAGTTCGAAATGAGTTCAGTTTAACTGGTTGATTTTTGTATTTATTAAAGCATTAGTTAATAAAATCAAGAGCTTTGTCCTCACATATCTAGCTGGTCCTCTAAGATCATCTTTTTAGCAAACATCAGAGTGACATTCTCGTCGAGGATGAAGTAGCAGGTAAAGATTAAGGATGGACCGAAGATTAAGCCGAACCAAGTCAAGTACAGTCCGCTTCTTTTGTTTTTCATGGACCTTGTAATTTTGATAAGAGGGATTTGGAACAGAATAAAACCTAGAAAGATGGGTTTTACTGTCCTAAAGATGATAGCCAGCAAAAATTAGTGCAGAAATGCACTGAAAAGGAAAGTTACTGCTTGTGCTAACATTTTACTTTTTTTCCATCGAATAATGACCTCTAGGTACACATGTCGATACAAGAAAAGATGGACTGGTTTATTCCATTTTCTATTAAACTCTTCATAGGTTGTTGAGTTCCACCAATCTTCGTAAAATTCACGAGAATCTAATCGAGACAGCTATGCGAAGAAGTTACAGTTAAGTTAAAACACCAAGTAGAAAACTACCACCAAGAAAATGGTCATTGGAAGCATCAGTCTCAGGATAAGTTCAACCGAAGTGATATTCCCTGCTTAGTGGACCCAAGGTTGAAGAAATTAGCTGTGGATCATGTAGAGAGTTATAAGCAAAAGCATAGCAAAGGAAAACTTCTTAATCGCATAGAAGTAGTTGATTGTTGATCTTCGAGGATAGTTGGCGTATACTAGCCAAGGAGTAATCATGAACAGGCAGAAGTCCTTGATGTTTACATTGTCAGGGTAGTTCGAAAGAGGTTTTCTTCCTTCCTTCTTTGCTAACTCGTAATCTTCCCTGTAGTCACGGTTGACGGTCACATATGAATGCATTTTCATGAAATGGGAGCATGCCTGCAAGATAACAAAAGCTGAGTGCGTAGAGCACCAATTATTATTGAGGATGATGTAGGTTGAATAAATAAACAGACCACCTTGAGTTAGGTGCTGAAGAATAGAGGCAATCCAAGGGCTGAGCCCTTTCACAACCAGAAGCTGCAGGAAAAATGAAGTAAACGACCTACATTATTGTATATTTACCAGAGGAAGAAGAGAGGCCAGTTGACAACACAGAAGATGAGGTCGACCTTAAAGGTATTGTAGAGAGTAGACTCCAAGAAATATCCATGATCGATAAAGTTGATGATTGGTTGGGTGACAAAAAATATGATGCCAAAAATGAGTCCCATGTTGAGGAAACCTCTGAGTTGGGACTGGTTCAGGGTAGATGATGGATCTTAGCTGTCGAGATGCGATGGTGTGCGATCAAACTAAAACTATCTGGGAGGCAGGTTTGGATACTTCCACTCTTCTGATATTTTTCCCTTTGACATAATGATGTAATATTCGTTCTAGCGTTAATTTAAACAACAAAATCAACTTAAAAAATGCTCTTCATCTTGCTCGTCCATCATCCTTGACCATGGACCAACCAGATTTTCATGATCTCTCGACCTTCCTATTTTGATCATTGTCCCCTTCTTGGTCTTCCGGAACTTCTTGCCTCCATCGATTAACTATTCTGCTTTGTTTCTGTAGTAATCATTATTCAATTCGGGCTTCTAAAAGATCAGAACTTCAGAATGCCTTCTATCTTGGGTGAGATGACCTTCACTTGTCCAGTTCAGTCTTTCCTTGCTTAGACACAAGGGAACATAATTGTACTGAGTCTTTCTTTTTGTTCCTTCAAAATTAAGATTGTCAACTCCCATTTTTTTATTCAAGTAGCAGTTGTAAACTGTCTTATGTTGCTGCTGCCTCTTTCTGCCAAAATAATTGATTGTACAAATAGGAACAGAGTGATTTTTTTACAACCAAGCCATGCCTTCAGTATTTTTTTAACTCTCTTGCCAAGCAGATGACTCCGTGTAGCTTTTCTTTCTCGCCTAGTTGACATTTGCATGAATTCTTTGTTTTTTTAAATAAAATTGGCCTTCGAACTATTTTTGTCTTTGGACTGCTCGATTACAGCTTCTTCTGAGGTTTCTTAGAATCGATTGTTTTTTGCTCGGATTTATAGCTTATGGAACTTATTCTTTGGCTGATATTTTTTTATTCTGAGTATTTTACCTCGGTTTGTTCCAAAAAACCATCCGATTTACATTGAGTTGGTCTCTACCCCTTTGGTTTTCTATGTAGGTCGCGAGTCTATCTTTGAATAGCATGAATGTTGAGCTTTGCTTGTGCGGTTGTTCATGCGTCTCTACACTGCAATCATTGATTGGCATGTGTGGGTATCTTTTCATTCGTGAATTTCTATTTGCGAATATTTGGTAGTCTTCATCTTTGTACTTAGACCTGACGTTGAACGTCGTCATATAATTACTCCTAAATACAAATACTTTGATCAATTAATGTAAAAAAGAAGTTTACACTCCTCCCTTTAGACGATATCAAATAGATAAGAAGTTTAATCGATGCTGATTTATTGATCCTTGAGAAAATGATCTATTCTATAAGGATTATACACGAATGAATTTCCATCAGCACTCCGTCCAGGCAAGGATGCTGGACCCTATTCGATAAAATCATCATCTCGGTGGAAAAGACGAGAAGGAGCTTTATGAATCAATGTTTGCCAAGCAGTTCCAGATAATTCAAACCTTCCTCGAAAAGATCAATGAACTTTACAATAGTATTTAATAAGATAACCTAGAAAACGAGGATTTCGAACACACAATATGCCAACTCGAGGACAGTATCCATCTATCGATATAGAAATGGAAAGAATCGAGACGAGCACCAAAAATATCCACTATTAATTCAGGACGACCCACCTGATGATCGACAAAAAACTAAACACCATGAACACTGACTATAACAATATGCAAGAGCAACTGAAAACGTTTCAGTTGTAAAGGCCCATCGAAAAGTACCTTTCCTCTAAACATTTTTTGAGAAAGAGTTCTCATCTCAAAACTAGGAAAAGTAATTAAAGTTATAGCTAGACAAGCGTTAGAAAGTGAGAAATAAGATGAAGAGCAGCTAGGGAGAATATAAAATTTCAGTCCTTTCTAATAATGATCTCAACATGACTACACCTGGAATTTTGTAAAAAAGGGATGATTCCAAAGACTCAGAACCCAAAAGTTAAATATCTTGTGACAAAAGCAACCACAGTAAGCTCAGTAATAGAGTGGTCGCCTTTAAGGATGCAGACAACAATAACAGCCTCATACAGCAATCAGATGGAATTAACAGCATGGCTTCACTCAACAGCAGTGTCAACATCAGTCCTTCAATAAAAATGTTAGAAGATAGGGATGGCTTTGAAAGTGAGGAATATTCTGAATAGACATCTATCGATCATCAATTTATTTAAAATGCTATTGAAAATAAGACTAAATAAATTTCTTTGAAATTTTAGGAGGAATTCAAAAAGGTTAGAAAAATTCATTAATAGTCAAGCATAAGTTTTCAGAAAAATCTTACGGCTTTGCAATAGAAACAATAGAAGATGATTACACAGGTGGACCTCGATAACTTGAGCTCAAAGTTGCTTCAATAACTTGAGGCAATGATAACAGCTGTCAAAGAATAATTTTCAGTTTCATTGGTCAACATCAAACATGAAATTTTTGAATACAACCAGAACCTTATCGCTACTTTTGAAGAAAATGACAAAAGATTGATTACTCAGAAAGTTGAGATGTCCTATTTTGAGTAATCGATGGACAACTTGACAGCTGCTATTAATGATCAGATGGTGAAGTGGGAGAAGAACTTTGCTAATAAGATTCAGACCAAGAGAGCAATTGAATTTTTGGATACAAAGATGAGTAGAATTATAAATGAGGAATACAGTAACTTCAAGAGCAAGAAAAATGTGGGAATGTAAGACCAGTACCTTAAAATTAATAAATGTGAGTCCAGCAAAAAAGTAGATCTTTTTAGCTAAAAGAGCATCAAGGATCGATTATAAGACAGCCAAATGAGATCTCTTGAAACAAGTATGCAGATGATAGAACCTTAAAAAGCATGTTCTCCAAAAGGAATGTAAAATAAGGTCAAAAGGGTTATTTCGCAACTCATCACATGGAAAAATCATACTCTGAATGCTAGTTTGCATGCTGAAAGTGCATAGAAGTAGTTCAAATTGCTCAGAAGTAAATCTCGGTAGAGTCATGATCCAACGATATAGTTCAAGAGATTGTCTAAAAATCAGGCAGAACCAAATATAAACTTAAAAGAATGGCGAGAGAAAGTGATAAAGGTTTTGAAGAAGGAGGACAGGCGTAAAAGGAAGGTCACTTTCAGATGATCAATCATAATAAGGTTGTGATACTGTCTGGCATAGTATATCAATCAGATATTAATTTTATACATTCTCTTCTCCCCTTCTTGCTCTTATTTCATTATTCTCGAAAAATATTACACGTTCTCCATCTGGCTGATCACCTTTCTGTGTAATCCTGTAAAGATGACTTTGATGTCCTGTCCCTCCAAATGCTCAGCAAGATAAGCTATCTCTGTGATTGACTCAAAATCAACTATTTGTGAGTATCTTAAACTCAATAGTAGCGGAGGACGTCTCTCATTGCGGCACTGTTTGTCAACAACATTATTTATAGCTTTAATGTGTTCGTAAAAGTTCATGTAACTGATCGAGCCTAAGTATTGAAGGTTTTACCTATCAGTCTATAGATCACATATTCACGGGTTCTGTATTACTCTGGAATATCCTAGTCGATCGATACAATTCTGTTTTAAAACTAGTTTATGTGTCTAGTCTCAGCGTCAGGATTCTTTTCCACCTAAACAGCCATCCTTGATGACTGTCTGCTGAGTCCTGACTCTCTTCCTTCTATCATCATTTCAGCAGGTGCAGGTTTCAATAGTTAGCATATTTCATAGATGGAGACAAAACAGGCGAAGATAAGGGCTATGATTGGATGTGTGAACACACTAATAAGTGCGATGAAGATAATAGTCGGCAAGTTGTACCATTGATATGCCAGAACATTTTTAATGAAGTAAATTGCAGGAGTTGCAACTACTATGAAGAGGACAAACATAGGAATCATTTTGAAAAGGAAGTCAGCAAAAGTGTACAGTAAGAAGCTGAAAGGAATTTGTAATAGACCCACCCATTTCGTGCCTTTGAAGCCTTGAGCTTTATTGAAGGCGAAATTTTCATATGTACCGAAGATGTTAACGCAGATAGGAAGACCTCCCAAAACTCCTGAAATCAAGTTAGCTACAGCCAGAACTTTAGTTTCAGTGGTGACCTATCCAAGGTCCCCTTCATTTCTGTACCTTTTCCCTCTTCTATCAAATTCTTCCAGATACAAGAACTGCTAAAATAGCACTACGATGGCCATCACCAATGAAACTGGAATGATTTCGATTACTTAACTGAGAACAGGCTCTTTCATGTTTGATATATCAACCACGTAGAAAGTACAGTCAACTTCCTCCAGAGAGCAGATGTCAGAATAAGATTTAAAGTTATGCTGCATGTTTGCGAGGACACCAATAATGACCATGATGCCAATAATGGGAATTTTTGCCAGTTTTTTTCTCAGAAGAAGCATGGCTACAAGCAATACTATGGTGAGTATCAGAGTGATGACGTTGAAGCTTTCAAAAAGAAGATTCAGGACATTAAAAGGCGAAGACATTACTTGCTCTTCCGACATCATGAAAAATGCTTCCATATTTTAGATCGCGAGGGGGAAAAACTGAATAACAGCATGAGTACCCTTGACAGGACGATGAGAACAACACCAAAGACCAAACTAGCGTGAATTCTTCCAGGCAAACAGTGAAAGATCGATCCTATAGCATGGATAGGTTTCCAGAAGAAAAGCATAAAGACTCCGCTGAGTGCGACAATGTAGAAGATCTGATATTTGGTATAGTAGGCCTGAAGCATGGAGATGTAGAGAGTGCCGAGGACAGAGATGCCGTAGATGGTGAGATGTGAAGATGAGATGAAGAAACAAGATGTGGCGGATACGATGATGGAGATGAAGGCTGCGCTTTGCTCCTTGAAGGTGATGAGCGAGTAGATAAGTGAGAAGGTGTGTGTGAGTAGAGAGATAGATATTATCAGATAGGTGCTTCTGCTTATCTTCGACCAGACTGTCTCCTCCTGCTCATCAAGATTTTAGTATCGCATATTTCAATAAATTACAAATAATCAGAATAGCATTAACTCTCCTCATGTTGATGCAATCAAATTCATTGAACAACTTTTCGAAGTATTTTCAGCCTTCAAGAACAGTCGTATCCCTTTCTTACCATAAAGTAAATTGTGATATATTTGTTTTCAGAAAGAAGCCATTAAATTATGAATCGGATTAACCGGCTCATTGAAAAATAGTTAGACAAACCTCGTAGTTACGAATAGCTAAGACACAATCCGTTTCCTTATCTTCAAGATAGCAGTCGAGTTCAAATTTTCTAATTCGTTCACAATATTGAAGCCGAGAATCACGCCCTCAAGACAAAAATTTCTTTAAAATACCCCGATAAATCCCTTGAATAGATTATTCAGTCTCACCAAAGAATTCAACTGAAAAGGTAGCTAGTTTAGCTTCATAAATAATCCATCTAACGCATGGAGATCGAACTTGCTGCAAAGAGGCAAGAATGGCAGTAACTGTAAAGCCGAAACAAAGCCCTAAGCAATCAAGTCATTTAGCTTTAATAGGAAACTGGAAAAGCCTAAGCGAAATTGATTGAAGTATAACAGCAGAAGCGAGATTTAGAGTTATAAGGAAAACTTAACAAATAAAGATAAAATTCTGTGGACGCGTCATCTATCTTCAAAGCGTTGTATCGAGATGTGAAGGATATTCTTTAAAGCAGTTTATGAATCATAACCGAATTATTTTACTTAAATTGATCATAGAACATGATTATTTAGTTTAAATATAGAAACATTTTAGAAAACCCTAATGGAAGACCCTCATTAACTATCAGCGAATAACCTCAAGATGAATTAAGAACTGCAATATGGCAAAAAACTAAAACCTCACCGCCCCTCCAAGGAACTTAGAAAACAGGAGCCCAGACATTCCAAATAACCTCTCGATGGAAGAAAGGCCATCTAGGGAACTCAGGCAGGCTAAAGCCTTTCAAAGGCAAATTTTTAACTTGCCCTCAAGAACACTGAGAAGAAGAGCAATCGATACTACAGAGGAGAGGAAATGGGAATAACCACTGACATAGAATACTTCAAGAAATACGGCCCAGGAGTTTCACTCTTTTTCGAGTTCCAGCTCAGCCTAATCAAGACATTCCTCGTAATGAGTATCATTTCTCTAATTCCTACAATTTACAATGTTATTGTTGGCCCCGTCATGTCTAGTAAGGGATCTTCTCTAGCCTATTACGTTTCAGCCACAACTATAGGTAACTTCAGCAGCACTGACAGCAGCTACACTCAATGGAATAAGTATCTGAATGTGATTCCTGATATGGTCCTGATGCTTGTCTTTATCACCTTCTATTTTTATTGGCTACACAAGGGAGAAGTCATCACATAAGAAATTAGAAATTAGGTTAAATTAAAAAGCTATAATGTTCTCGAACTTGTCGAATTTTCTCCCAAAGCCACCACTGAAGATGTGGAAAATTTCATGGGACAATTTGGAACTGTGATCGAGGTGGCGCCTGTCATGAATTACAGTGAAACTATCTCTCTTTCAAAAAAAATATTTGAATAAGAGATTGAACTCAGGCAACTGAGACTGAGGAAAAATGATTATCCTGCAGATGAGTTTGACAAAGAAGTTAAATAAATTTAGGATAAAATTGATGAACTGTACAAGGAATTGGTTCTCTATGAAGATGAGAAAAAAGAAGAAGTTATCATGTACTACGTCACTTTCAACAGCTTTTCTGATAAAATAGCTGCCGTCAACATTCTCAAAGAACACGAAGAGAAATTTTTCAGCTGCTGTGGTACTGAAACTCCTTCTAATTATTTACTCAAAAATGAACATGTTAAAGTGAAAGCCTGCCACACTGAGCCTGGATAAATCATTTGGGAAAATCAGCATGTTACTTGGAGCACTAGATGGATTAGAATCCTTATCCAGTATATCCTGCTTATCTGCGCTTTAGCTGTCGGCTTTGTGGTGATTTCGTATCTCAACATATTGGTTCCTTCCAGCAGCTCCAGTGTCGATACCTCCAGTTATACCGAAACAACCATTCAATCGGAAACCAATACAACTATTGTGCAGTCATGGTGCATTACAAATCAGGTCTATGTCCTTCAGCAAGGTTCCTCAGCAGCCATATATAGTTATTGCTGGGACTACATTTTGGAGAATCTTCTCAAAACTGCCATCACAATCGGCATCGCTATTGGAATTGTGCTGATAAAATTTATTCTAAAGCATTTCGTGATATTCCTCTCTCAGTTTAGAAGATACAAAACTCACGCTGAGCAATCTAAGGCCATGATTATGAACCTATTCTTCGTCTACATATCAACAACAGTCCTGATCACTCTTATCGTAAGTCATCATTAATGTAGATCCAAGCCAACCTTTTGTCAATTTCTTTCAAGAGTCTCATTACGTATTTGGTCGCCAATGACAGCATCAAGGCAAATGCTGAAAGTATGAGTGAATATTCTGATTTTGTCTCTGATTGGTACGTCTCGATTGGCTATCAAATTCTATTCAACGCTATCATCCTTGTCTTCCATCCTGCTTTGAGTATGCCCTTCTTCTACTGCTTCAACGAAAAAATCTCTCACTGCAGAGCACAAAGAGAATAAATTCAAGCTCAGATGGAGAAGAAGCTTTTGCCTTAAGAATTTTAAATTGAGAGCGACTATGCTGAAATCATTTCTCTCGTATACATGTGCCTGATCTTCTGCGGTAGTATGCCAGTCATCACCATTATTACTTTCTTCGCTCTTTGCCTCAGGTATCTCTATGAGAAATTCTATTTCTTCAGATACTGCAGAATCCCGAAGACTGTTGACGAGGCTCTTGACCTTCAAGTCTCTGGTCTTATCCCCTATGCCATCATCATTCATTTTGCTTTTTCAATCTGGATGTTTGGATCCTCAGAAATATTCCTCCTCGACACCAGCGTCTTCAGCGATTTGGTACACCTTATTTCTATTTAGACAACTTCTTCAACCAATTCATTCGTAAACAGTATCCAATTCATTCTTGAAAGAGTGTTTGGTACATGGTACTATTCGATCTTCTTTATCCTTTTCGTTGTGACCTGGATCTTCAAGGAGATTTTGTTCAACTGTATCGCCAAAAGCTTCATGGACAATCCCAAAAGCAATAAAATTATTCCGACTAAAGTAAGCGGAGGAGGCTCAACTACTGACAAGTTTGATCACAACACATTTGTCTCAACAAAATCTCTCTGCGATTCATACAAAATCTAGAACAACCCTGACTACTCTGAAGTTCTCTAAATCATGCAGAAAAAGAGAAAGTTTGTTGTTCAGGTCAAAGGTTTTCCCAAAATCGATACATGATTCAACTTAACTACTAATATCATAATATATTATAATCAAGAATAAGATCATGTTAATTTGGGTTTGCTGACCCTCCTGATCGCCATTTTTGTCTTTTCAAAAGGCTATATCCTTGATTCTATGCTATCTTCTTTTTTATATGGGACTTTATGAACTGACGATTTTTTGTCCTCGTATATCAACAAATTTTAAGGTCTCTCCTTGTCATTGCGAATCAGAAATTTTTCCTCAAAAGTTAAAGCCTTGACTTCCTTCGCATTTTATTTCATCAGTTACTTGATCCTATTGTACATCACGGTTCCCACATTCAACAATTGATTCTGTATCTTTTCAATAGGCTCTAGATTGTCGATCAGAACTTAGCTAACCTCATCTATCAAGGGAGCATCGGAGATGAGTCTGTTAGCGTGAGTATCAAGTCCTTTGACCTTCTTCTTGACACTCAGAGGTATTATGGGTCTAATCTTTTTATTCACAACTTTAAATTTTCCGGTAAGGTTAGTTCCTGTTTTTATGAGCTTTTTAAACTTATTATCGATCATCATTTACCCAATCAGGTAGAAAATTGTCAGGAGAAAATTTCCGATCAACGAATTTTCTGTGCGATATTTTTTGTGAATCTTATCACGATGCATTTTGCAGAGCCACCTATAGGCATAGACTCTACAAAAAATATCAAAGGTCAACAACGTTATCTATATCTCTTCTGATGCCACAAGCAATGTTTAGTGGTGAGGATGACACCTAATTAGACCGCTATCGACAACTCTGGCCAGCAACTTGGGCCTTGAGTTGTTGATGAAGGAGTTGTTGAGGAGTCCTTGAGAAATTGTTTACCAGTATTTTTCAAGAAAATCAGTGTTTTAAAGGATGTTCATAAAATTATCGCACATTGTTGCTGTTATTCCCACCAGTTTTTCCATAAGGAATGATACATTTTTAGGGGAAACTAGCTGTTTCTCAAATGTCATTGTATCCTTTTTTAAAAAATCTTTTTCAGAACCTAACTCGCTACTGCTATTTTTATGTTCACTCAATAGAAATTTAAAATGCACTTTTACTTGTTTAAGTTTTTCCACATCTTTCAGACGGTCTTCTAGCTTATTATTCTGTATTTCTTCCATGAAATTCATCGACTCCTCCATAATCTGCCACATCTTAGATTATTCATATTTGAACCTCGATATCTGGTCTTTCGTGTCGTAGTACTTGCTGATCTAGTGAGGGTAAAGATTCATGAAACGTTTGAGCTTATTTTGATATATTTTTTTAGAAAAGGAGGGAAGAAAGATGCTGAAGTACACCGCAATGATGCAGGAACGAAGGCGACGTCTGGCTTAAGGGTTAGTTTTGTGTTTTTTCTTTCCTTTTTCTAGTGTTCCCAGTGTACTGCCTAATTTGCTTAGATCAATTTTTATTCGACTTTCCCTCTTGTTTTTGCTCATTTTATGGATCACTGTGCTATCAAATTCTCCTTCAGAGTTTTTGGAACCTTGTTTTAAATTTTTGTCAGTGTTTCTCTAGACTCGTGCAGACAAGGGATCCTCTGAGTTTCTCAGACTAAGTTGTTTGTTCTCGATATGGTGAGAATAAAGTTGTTTGTATCTTACATTGCTGTATAGTGGTAGACAAATTGAGCACTCTTGCTACTATGTCCTTATTCTGTTATTGATGTACTTTTTATCTTAGAGAAGAAACACCTGTCTTTTCAGTTTGTCAACCTATCCCTTGAGGTGCGAAATTACATGTTCTTCTTGTTGTTTTTTTCTATTAATATAATCTTTGAGCTCATTGTCTTTTATTCTAGCGACGATTTTGGGAAAGAGAACAGAACGATTGACTTCTCCCTAGAGATCGATAGCAAAATTTGTCATTTGATCGTACTTATTTTCCTGGCCGTGAGAAGTCACGTAGTTCCGGCGAGACATTATGTTTCTATTTTAAGAAGAATAATCCATACACCTACTGGGTTAATAATCAATCGAACAAGAAATTTAAAAAAACATATGAATATACCTCTGCTTCTGCTACTCATCATCATTTGCACCCAGCAGCAGTGCCTCAGTTACTACGAGTATAATGATTTCAACACGGGTAACTGTCTACCCTGTGGCATTTCATGCATCTCATGCTTCGATAGCGTCATCTGTACTCAATGTGTGTCCGAGTATTATCTCAGCAATAATCAATGTCAGAAGTGTTCATTCGGTTGCTCGATCTGCAGCTCAGCAAGTAGTTGCAGCACCTGCAATGATGGACTGTACCTGACAAGTTCAGGAGCATGTCTGGCTTGTGGGACTGGAGTAGCTACCTGCACCATTGCTACAGTTCAATCCTGCTCAGAAAACTATTTCATGTTGGGAACCATTTGTGCAGGATGCCTGACTAACTGCAAGACTTGCTCTGATTTTGTCACATGCTCAACTTGTGCACTATCTTACTACTTGGATGCTTCAGGGTCGTCGTGCTTACCTTGTCCAAACAACTGTCGGATCTGTACATCTTCAACCAATTGCTTTGAGTGTGATATGGGCTATACTCAAAACGGTTCAGGTTGTACACCTTTTTCATGCACAACTATTGATCCATTTTGTATATCTTGTGCAAACGGATTTTGTTTATCTTGCCAATCAGGCAAGTACCTACTTAACGGAGTTTGTTCACAAGGTGCTTCTTTACTGTGTTTGGAGTCTACAGGTCCATACTATACAGATTGCGTCACCAGCAGTTACGGTTGTCAGAGCTATTCTGTCATTCAGACTCAGAATGGCAATCAAATGACTGTATGTCTGCCTGTGATTGCCACCAAGCTCAACGAATACACATATTCAACACCGACATATACATGTTCAGGGAGCTGCACATTGGTCAATATTGTGACTATTTCATACTCAACTTCCCAGACCTACTATCAACTCAATTATTATCTTAAGATTCGATTCTATTCAACGACGACTGCTAGATCGCTGACTGTAAAATTGGTAGATGAAAACAGCACTATCCTAACAAGCCAAACAACATCTGTCGATATCAGCCAAGAAATAACAGCATATAATCAAGTAGACTCCGGTTGTCTCAATTGCATCTATGGGGAAAAAGTAGTCAGTGGCAGTCTTAGTTACTCAGCTGGGTAATACCCTACCAATTTTACAGTGACAGATTCCGCAGGTATGGTGCAAGTAACTGAGATGTTAGTAGAACATGAAGTATGCCAGGTTGATTACTGTAGCAGCTGCTCTTCTGCTGTCGACTGTTCTGCCTGTTTTTCACCTTATTACCTCCAGTTATCCACATGTGTTTCCACCTGTGATTCCGGATTTTATCTTTACGGACAAGCCTGTTATCTAACTTGTCCATCAGGCACGTATACAGTAACCTCCTCATATTCCTGTTCAGTTTGTGTATTTCCTTGTCTGACCTGCTCTTCATCCTCAGCCTGTTTAACATGCCAGCCTAACTATTTTCTCGAGAGCACCAGCTGCCTTTCTACCTGCTCCAGCACCTATCTATTTGCCAACTCAACCAGCCAAGCATGCTAAAGTTGCCCTAATCCCTGCGTAACTTGTTCAATCTCCAACAACACAGTTTCTTGCCTATCTTGTGCTGAGGGCTATCTGTACAGCAATGGCAGTTGCGTGTACATTTGTCCTTGGGGAGAGTACGGCAATTATATAAACAGCACCAGTCAATGCCTGAGTTGCTCGGCTGCTTGTTCGAATTGCTACATCAATAGTTATACTTGTTCTTCTTGCAATAGTGGATATCTGCTAATCAACACCACCTGCCAGCTAATGGTCTCATGCCCGTCTACTTACTACATCGATAGCTCACTCAATCGATGTTTGGCTTGTCATTATCCCTGTGCGACTTGCTCTGTTACATAAAGCAATTGCACATCTTGCTCCAAGGGAGTCCTATCAGGTTCTTCATGCCTGAATACCTGTCCCTCGGCAGAATACCCTGATTACACCACATCAAGCAATGTGACTTGCGTGACCTGCACCAATAATTGTCTGACCTGTCAGAGCAGCACCTCCTGCCTTTCTTGCAACAATAACACTTATTTATCGTCGGATGCGTGTGTAAGCACATGTCCTGATGGGACCTATCCCAATAGTATCAACAATACTTGCTCAAACTGTCTACCACCTTGCAAGACTTGTACTACTGCTTCTTCTTGTCTCACTTGTAGCAGTGGATATCTTGACGGAACTAGTTGCACCCTTCAATGCAACTCAAGCTCATACATTGACCCCTCATTTACCTGTACACCTTGTGTTTCACCTTGCACGAGTTGCCATTCAGCTACATCCTGTCTTTCTTGTTCGTTACCATATCTTTTCTTCAATAATACATGCATCGACCTGGCAGCCTGTAACAATCAGACAGGATACTATGCTGCTTACTCCCCCAATGCTACATCTGCAACTTAAGCCACCTGCTCTTCCTGCACTTTTCCATGCTTGACTTGCTAAAACAACTCGGTCACTTGCACTTCCTGCCAGACTAACTATTATTTTGTGCTATAAACATCCAAATGCTTGTCTTCATGCCCTGATGGATATTATGTCAATGGCAGCAACTGTGAAAAGTGCAACAGCAACTGCTATCTCTGCTCAGTCACTGCCACAAACTGCACCAATTGTGCATCAGGCATGTATCTCGACACCACAACGACAACCTGCACCAGCACTTGTCCAGCCACTTACTACCCTGACGATCAGAGCCAGCAATGCCTCGCATGTGCTTCACCATGCAACTAATGTTACAGTCTCTATTTGTGTATAACATGCAGCACGGGGATCCTGTTTAGCAAAACATGTGTGACGAGCTGCCCTTCTTCTACTTATCTCAATGCCAGTATTAACACATGTGTAGGTTGTACTAACAGCTGCTTAACTTGCTCGGGAACTTCTTCTACTTGTTTGAGCTGTTCCAATGGATACTACCTTTTCAATAGCAGCTGTTCAACAACCTGTCCAGATAATTACTATGCCAACGATTACACAAATACTTGTGATGGCTGTGTCTCACCATGTTTAACTTGCAGCTCTTCTTCTGCATGCCTCTCATGCCAATCAGGATACTACTATCTCAACAACCAATGTTTGACTGCCTGCAGCACTTCATACTACGCTGATAGCAATAGCAGTTTATGTCTATCCTGTAACTTGACCATCTGTCTGACCTGCACAGGATCGGCCAATGGCTGTTTAACCTGTAATACTGGATATTACATGTACAATGGAAGTTGCACAAATTCTTGTCCTTCTGGATACTATCCCAACAGTGTAAAGGGAACCTGTGATGGATGTCCCTTTCCCTGCGCTACATGCTCTAACTATACATTCTGTACATCTTGTCTAACCTCTTATTATATATTTTCTGATAGATGCTTCTCAGCCTGTCCCTTGTCCTACTATCCTGATAACTCTTCTCTCTGTCAGCCCTGTGGAGCAAACTGCCAAAGCTGTATTTCGGCTACCTCTTGCACTCAATGCAGCACCAACTACCTTCTACTTAATAGCAGCTGCACCAGTCCCTGTCCTACCGGTATGTATGCTGGTACACAATCTATCACCAATTATGACTAGTGCCAGAGCTGTCAGAGTGACTGTGTGGATTGCTCGGCCTATGATTACTGCTTGACTTGTCAGACTTCCCTTATTCAGTTCAATGGTCTCTGCCTTTCTTCTTGTCCGATATTTTACTATCCTGATGCCAATGGAACATGCCAACAATGTAGCTAATATTGTACGACCTGTACTAATTCTTCATTTTGCACGGCTTGCATAGGATCCTATTTGCACAACAATGCTTGTATCACCACCTGCCCTTCAGAAACATATCCTTTGTCAGGGACTTCCTGCTCGCCTTGTATATCTCCATGCCTCTAATGCACTGGCGATTATACATGCACCAGTTGCCTCACTGGTTACATATACTTCCACAATTACTGTGTGACGAGTTGTCCTTCGGATATATGGTACTACCCCCACAATAATTCGTGCAGCTCCAGCTGTCCATACAATAAACTAGCCTCAAACTTGACCTGCTACATAGGCACCTGTGGTAATTTCATGGTTGCCCTCAACGGATACTGTTTGACAGAATGCTCAACTGGCTATTATGTCAACAACAATCAAGAATGCACCCTTTGTGAGCAAGGAGCAGGAATCTGCGGAAATCTTTTTCTTGGAAATTTGGAAATAGTATACACTGAGGCACTAACTCTGGTTTTATACCTGAACCAGGAAGCAGAAGTTCCTGCTATTGGAGATATCTCAATTAATTTTGTGGATATTGATGGAAATACTGTTAGCAGGACTTTAAATTACTATGAGTTGACAGCTTTCAAGATGGAATTTATCTTTGACAGAACTTCCATTTCTCTCGTCAACATAACCCTTACAATCCCCTATATTTCATCTATGAGCTCTAACCAGAGAGTTTCAGCTAACTCCTACAAAGCAGAACTGCCAACATATCAAGACTATTCATCATATCAGGCACCTTCCTTTATTAGTCTTATCCCTCTCTTCCTTTTCGCCATTCTCATGTGTCTCATAATTATCAACGTTGCCAATAAATCGAGCAGATTTGTTCAAATCTTGGATTTCATTCAATTGGTGGCTGTCACTCTCTACCTAGATATCCAATATCCTCCTGTCTTGTAGAGTTTTCTCTCAGGATTCAGGGTGTCTCTCTTTGCTGCCAAAAACTTACTGGCTTCAACACCATACATTTTTTCACCACCAAAATTCATCTACTATCATGTCGATACATCTCTCTTCAGGACAGAAGCACCTCTTTTCCTGGTCTTCATTCTCACTTTCACCACCTTTATGATACTCATCGCAATTCATACTTATAACCCTTAGCGACTTAGAAAGGCTGTCAGATTGATCAGATACCGTCTCCTAAACGATCTCTTTTCCATTTGCATGACTCCTCTATTCCTGTTCGCCTGTCAGTTCCAACACCAGCCTTCTATGCTACTCGCTATCTCTATTTTCTTGATTTTGCTTGGAGTGTGTTATGTTGCTTGGATTAGCTTCAAGATCATACAGGTTAAAAAGTTAAGCGAATTGTCAGGTTTGTTGGGTGATTTTGAGAGGACTGAAAGCAAAATCGGTCTGATGTACACCCCTTTTGCATTCATCAGGAGAATAATATTCACGATCGGACTGGGTATTGCACCTTATGAACCAATAGCCACTATTACTTTGTTGTTGGTGCTAACATTCCTCATAATGATCTGTATCTACTTCTACCAACCCTTCGATAACCAGTACACAGATTACGTCACAATCTTCATGGAATCATCGCTCACTATTTATGTAGCATGTCTCATTGTTCTGGGTCTCAACGTCATGGATCCGACAAACTCACACAACATGGGTGTATTCTGTCTTGCCCTGTTACTTATCACTATTGTACTTTGTCTCGCTTGGCTCACCTACCTCACAGTTCAAGACATTCGCACCAAAGGATGCTGCCCGAAAATGAAAGAGGATGACAAAGATGGAAAAGATGACTACAGCTAAAAGAAGTACGATCAGGATTAGGACCAAATTCGCAAAATGGAAGGCTTGTAACCTCTTCATAAAGATAAAAAATAGTCTGGTGGAAAGTAATAAGAATAGAAAGATTCGGCGAATGAATTGATCAACAGGTTCGGAAGTGGAGGTTTTTCGGAATAACTTTTTAGCGGAAAACAAGTAGAAGGAGAGGAAGAGTTCAGACATTGGACCTAAGATAGTTCTGAAGTTGAATAGATAAAGATCAGCAATGTCAGGGAGAGCAAGCTGCCTCACCTGATGATCAAGGTACAAAGAAACCAGAAGGAAGAAGAGCCAGCAGAGAGCTAAAATGCCATTAATTGATATTTCCTTCTTATCTTAGCTTTGAGATAAGTCAATATGCATGCATATTTATATGGAACACTCTTAAGCATTCCATAAAGTATAATTAGAGTCAATTGGTCATGAAGCAATCTGATCCCTAAGACTCCAGCGTGGTTCAGGTGTTCTACAACGTCTAGCGAATTGTCGATAGAGTAAACTTTCTTCTATTCAGCGTTCAACTCCCAAAGGGTACGAGTACTTGGTCAAATGGGTCAGCTATCCTAACAGTGACAACACATGGGAACCAATACAACACCTTCAAAGCTGTCTTGACATGATCGAACTCTATGATCAAGAGTGTCAGGAGAAGTAAAGGGACCAAAGACGCAAGGAAAAAGATATTAAGCAAAAATTGAACTAGCATCAAAAAGAGAAGCCTGTTCTATCCAAGAAAGCAGACGCAAAGTCAAAGGGAAAAAATACTGCTAAGGTTCAAGAGGAAGAGTATCCACCCTCTCCGATTGCTCTCTCCTCTAATGTCGATTCGAGGCCAAATGACTAGGATTAGGTTATCACCAATGACAGAAAAAGAGGAAGACCAAAAGGGACCAAAAGTCAGCCAAAGAGAGATCCCACTCCTTCAAAAAATACCATAAAACAGGCTGAAAAAGAGGTGCCAAAAAAAATCCATAAAAATGAACCGACTGCAGGAAAATTTGGTTATATTAGAGGTGATTCGAGCCCTTCTTCACCGGAACAAGCTGAAAGGTGGTCACAAGAAGCCTGCGCTACAAAAAAATAGAAAAAGCCTCGAATTGAAGAAACTGGCTACGCTAGGCCCATTGAGGGAAAACACCTCGAAAGGCTTGCTGCAAGGTATCTCCAATAACTTGAGGACGGGAAGGACAAAAAGATCAAGGTCAAAAAGGATCCTTCTCCCAAGCCAAAGCCTAAGCTTCCAGAATAGATATATGTGAACAAGAAACCAACTGTAGAGGTTCCTGTTGAATACCTAGACAGATGGTACTTTCAAGAAGGATACTCTCTTGGTACCATCCACACTCACTACTTTGAAGGCAACTAAATCATATTTGGAGTGAACGTGATGAAAAACAGGAAAATTTTTTGTATGGCAGAAGTCTCTCTGATGGACATGGCCCAGATTGACAAGGAAGCAACTGAAAAATATATGGAAAATTATCTTATTATTCTGACCAAAAACTTTGAAAACAGATCAAGCAAACTGGAGTAATTGTGGTAGCAGATCCCCCAGTCATGATATTCATTCAGCCTTGATCAATTTTCATGATTCAGATCGTATAAATACTCATATTAATGGAATTAATTGACTTGGTCTTTTGTGAACCAATGTATTTTATCTTTGAGCAAGCAGTGCTCAAGCCTGACTGTTTACTCTGAATCCAATTTTTTAATGAATTTTTCACTCAATGCAATTGTTCGACCCTCTGAATCATAGTACAAATTTTGATCAACCTAAAGTTTGACACATTTTTCTATTTCACCACTTTTGTAGTTATATTAAGTCCATGAGCATTTATCTTTCATAGTTTTTACAGCTACAATATCAGACAATACGTTGAAAACAATCAGTTGAGGCTAATCTATTTTCAGTATATGCAGTTTTACTTTTTAATGAAGACTGTAAACAGTTAAATCGGAACTCCATATCTTGAAAATGGCAAAAATTCCAGAACCATCAGAGTAGTTGTTGTTTCCTTTCTTAGCGACCCACATATCCCAATGTTTTTACGGGCAATCAAACTCGTAGTAGTTTTCAGGACGATGAATATATAATACTCTCGCTTTATCCATGTTCTTGAGAGGAATTCCAAACATGTCCAAACTGGCGCACATAATAGGTCCGTATATCTTATCGTACCAATCAGCTACTTTTGTGAGGGCTAGCCTCCCTGACGGAATTTCATAATGTTTGAGAATTATTGATGCTCTTGTGATCTCGTATGTAATCAAGTAAGGATCTAAAAGGAGTGGAATTTACTCTTGAAGCTGGGAGCAGGGAAGGCAGTTAAGGACTGCTGAGTTGATGAACTAGAAGGGATGAGAAGAGGAGAAAATGTGTAGTATATATGAAGCTTAAACGAAGCACAGGTAATATTAAGTTGAACCAACAAAGATACAGTTTCTAAGCATTTTTTGAAAGTAATATCGCTTTGAATTCTTTTTCTTGAGCTTAAGATGATTTTAATTATTCAATTATCTGAGCGTATTGAAATTAAATTTCTTCCCTTATGAACTGAATACTGTCATCTAGCTTTGAAAAAATATCGTAAGAAGTTCATTGATTGCACTTAAATTAGCTTATTTATTAATCAGTATAAAACTGTCCTCTTCATTCATCTGTAAGATCCAGTGAGTCTATTATTCTACAATTTATTTATTTCTGATAGTCCGAAACAGTTGTTCTTCCTCTTGATTCTCGACAGTGATGATGATGATGCATCGTTTAGCATAGCTGAATTTTATCAAAGTATCCCTAATGGTTTAGTCTTTTCCAAAACTATCTAACGTTGTGTGAAAGCCATAATAGGTGATGGAGGCATACCTTCCATATCTTTTAGCCAAACTTGTCAGAAACATGATCTTGCAGTCAGTACTCAACTTGAATGTTTATCGAGTAAAATAAGCTACCTAGATCTTTTAGTACTTCCCTGAAATATGTCAAATACAACAAATACGCAGTCTTCACTCAATGTTTAATCTAGCGATTTTTCCATTTATTCAAAATACTGGGTGTTGTTATGAGTAAAGCAAACGGCGTCAAATTATTCAATTAGCTGAAGGAAAGTAGTCGTATCTTTGATGTGATCTAGTTTGTTGGCTGGACTGAACGGATACCGATAGAGATAAATATGTGGACTTTTCCCCATCTTGTTTGCCACCAGCTATCTGAGCGAGCTTATAGATAAGCTCATCTATGCTTAACTAAGCTTGATTATGACGGTTTTATCTA
>Ga0100402_1001958_pt1 | contig 23467 bp, 23 predicted proteins | sample CryGeyme20150102_FD_80419 | JGI IMG/M metagenome (GOLD analysis project Ga0100402, IMG submission 80419) | Groundwater microbial communities from Crystal Geyser aquifers in Utah, USA - Crystal Geyser metaG 2015-0102 | ecosystem: Environmental > Aquatic > Deep subsurface > Groundwater | place...
ATATTACCACCCAAAAAGAACAAGAAAAGTTAATTCAGAAAAATATAACTGACTTAGAAGTTCATCAAGAAGAATTAGAAAAAAGAGAAAAATTCTTAGAATCTTTACTCAGTATTCTTGATGAAGTACCTGCGCTTGTTGGACGTGCGACATTGGGTGGAAAGCTGGAAATTGTCTACGTAAATGAATATGGAGAAGAACTGATTGGTTACGATGCCAATTACATCAAAAAGAACGGTTTTAGTGGTTTTATTCATAGAGAAGATTTACCAAAACTTGCTCAAATCACAAAAGAAAAACTAGCCAAAGGAGATAATTATTCAGCTTCTTTTAGGGTAGTTACTAAAGATAAAAAAGTCAAAACAGTATGGGAATATGCTCAAAAAGTAGATTTCAACGGACAAGAATGTATTGACTTTTTTATTATTGACCCAAGCATTATTTCCAAAAATGATATTTAAACAGTTACCAGTAAGTAGTAACCAGTAGTAATCGTTAATGAAAAAGGTAGGTTTAGAAATAGAATAAATATTGTTGGTGGTGTTTTAAATATAGGGGGGCATAACAAAAGCTACGCTGCTCTTCGGGTGTCGCTTGGTCAATTTGTATTACGTAGGGAAAACCATACAGGTATTTTTTGATACAAACAGCTAGTTTAGGAAAAGGCAAGCCTTTTCCCTACAAAAAACGACAATTTGTTATATACCATACCCTAATATAGCGACACCACCAACCATTAGGATTAAATTACACCTCTCCTAAGTCTGCTTTTACGTCAATTGGTTGATTAATAGGAGTTTTTGTTTTGCTTAAAAATACTTCTTCGATATCACAAGTAGATTCATTTCCTATTTTATCAAAATTTTCTTTTAGCCAACGATCAGCAGCCGATTTTCCATATTTTTTGAGTTTTAAAAGGAAACTAAGCTCTGCATTCATTTTTGTTTTCGAACTCAATTTTGCCATCAAACGTTCTGGGGCAATATTATGAATATACAAATCTTTGAATTTTCCATCAATATTTATTCCTCTATCTAGCATTTTTCGCACTAAATTTATCTGACGAATATCGTGTATTAAGCTAGAATTAAAGGCAATTTCATTGATTCTATCTCTAATTTCATCTACCGTTTTTGGAACATGTGGAATTCGAATTGGATTTATTTGTACAATCATAATATCAGCAGTACGAGTATTATCAATCAATGGATAAAGAGGTGGATTTCCCATATACCCACCGTCCCAATAGGCTTCTCCATCAATCTCAACAGCTTGAAAAATAAAAGGCAAACAAGCAGAAGCCAAAACAGCATCTAAAGAAATATTTTCATTATCAAATACTTTGGGTTGGCTTGTCCTCACATTGGTAGCACAAATAAAAAGTTTATTATAACGTGTACTTCTTAGCTTTTCAAAGTCCACCATATCAGCCAAAATATAACGCAATGGATTGACATTCAACGGGTTAAATTGATAGGGAGAATACATCATCGTAAAAATCTCCATCATATTATAGATAGGAGAAAGTGTTAATGTTCCATTTCCCCACAATTTATCAAATGCACTTGGTTGTATCATTCCGAAAGTTTGCAGGTGTGCTACTCTTCTCCAAAAGTCGTTTAAATGTGCAATTGCCCCCAAACGTCCTCCTTTTTGTAAACCTGCAGCCGTAATGACGGCATTCATAGCTCCCGCAGAAGTACCACAAATTCCATCAATGATTATTCTTCGGTCTTCCAAAAGACGTTCTAAAATTCCCCATGTGTAAGCTCCATGAGAGCCTCCACCTTGTAGTGCTAAATCTAATTTTTTGCGTTGCATAAGCTGGTTAAAACTGTAGCCGACACTTTCCAAGTGTCGTGTATTATATATTTCTGACACTTGGAAAGTGTCAGCTATGATAAATCATTTTTTTAGACAAAAGAAAATCCTACCAAAAGTACGTTTGACAAAGTTCCAAAAGAAATTAAATTGACCAAAAATTGCACCGTAAAACAAAAGTACAACTTGATAAATAGGCAAAATAAGTACAATCCAAAGAATAAATTTCCAATACCAAGCCGTCGATTCATCAAAACCAATACTTTCAAAAAACCATCTTTTGCCATACATAATCGTAAAACCTGTCAAGGCAAAGACAATCAAGATAATCAAAACCTGCCAAGCCGAATTGACCTGCCAACGAGTTTTGAGTTTTTCTATCCAGTTTGATGATTGACTTTTTTGTGATTTTTCTTTTTCCTCAGTATTCATAACTTTTTCTATAAGGTAAATTTAAGCATAATTCAAGTATGAAATCAAATTTATTATTGATTTTGTCTAACAATAGAAATGATAAACTGTTCTAAAACTATCAACTTAAAAAGTAAATTGGGAAATAGGGATTAGATATTGGGAATTAGTAAAATTTCAATGAAATTGGGTTATCATTTTTAAATTTAGTGCTTAATTCTGATTTCTAATTTTATATTCGTATTAATTCTCAAATCTGACTTCTCAAATTTGACTTCTAAATTTTGTATCTTTGTAGATACAAGTAATTTAAAACAAAAATGTAAAAGTAGTGCTTTTCATTAATCATTAATCACTAAAAATTAATCACTATTTATGACTATCAATCAAATTCAAGACGAAATTATAGAAGAATTTGCACTTTTTGACAACAAAAATGACCAATACAGTTATATTATAGAATTAGGAAAGAAATTAGAAGAATTACCAGAAGAAGGCTACAAAGACGAAAATTTGATAAAAGGGTGTCAGTCGAAAGTTTGGCTGACGGCTCAAAAACAAGAAAATAGGTCAGCAGGACAAGCAGAATTACAAATAAAATACATTGCTGATAGCGATTCGACATTAGTCAAAGGTTTGGTAAGTCTTTTGATGCGTGTACTGTCAGAACAACCAGCAAAAGAAATTCTGACAACCGAACTTTATTTTATTGATAAAATTGGGTTAGGTCAGCTTTTATCTATGAATCGTTCGAATGGATTGGCTTCCATGGTAAAACAAATGAAAATTTATGCACTTGCTTATCAAGCTGTATAGTAGGGCGCTCGTGAGGACACGAGCAACGGTTTTTCTCTTTCAAGAAGTGATAAATTTATGTATTCATAGTTTATCATCATAAAATTTAAACTTATCCATTGCTCGTATCCCCACGAGCGATATAGCAATAAAAAGACACTAAAATGGAAAATAAAGAAACTACAACACCAACCGTATCGACACGAGATAGAGTTATAAATGCCATTCAGAGTATTTATGACCCAGAAATTCCTGTTGATATTTACGAACTAGGTTTGATTTATGAAATCAATACTGTTGAACTTGTTCCAAATAATGCAAGTGTTCATATTTTGATGACACTGACTTCGCCAAATTGTCCGTCGGCAGAACAAATTCCAACCGAAGTAAAAGAAAAAGTGGAAGCTGTTGTGGGAGTAAAAGAAGTAGAGGTCGAACTCACTTTTGACCCTCCTTACGAAGCTGAAATGATGTCAGAAGCTGCTCGTTTGCAGCTTGGTTTTATGTAAAGAAGGTTTTTAACTTGAGCTATCAAATTACTACCTCGCTTACATTGTCTTTTTTAAATTACAAAATTACCAATTATTCAATAAATAATTATGTATCCAGAACATTTGACTACGCCTATGAAAGGCGAACTCGTAAATATAGGTTTTAAAGATTTAACAACTCCAGAAGCAGTAGAAACAACGCTTTCAGAATCAGGAACTACGCTTATGGTTATCAATTCTGTTTGTGGTTGTGCAGCAGGTGCAGCTCGTCCAGGGGTGCGTATGTCGTTGGAGAAAGCCAACAAAAAACCAACTCAGTTGGCGACTGTTTTTGCAGGTGTTGATAAAGAAGCTGTCGATAAAGTGCGTCAACTTGCGCTTCCTTATCCTCCTTCTTCTCCTTCGATTGCACTTTTCAAAAATGGCGAAGTGGTTCATTTTGTAGAGCGTCATCATATTGAAGGGCGTTCTGCCGATGCGATCGCAACTCATTTGGCTGCTGTTTATGAAGAGTTTTGCTAGAAATAGTTACCTTTTCAGTTATCAGTAAACAGTAATTCATTACCAGTTAACTTCTGAAAACTCAAAACACCTATTTTAATTATGAAAATTAAAATAGGTGTTTTTTTGTAATTTTCAAGAATTCGTAATTCTTAATTCGTAATCCGTAATTTCTCAAAATATTCCTCCATAATTTCCACACCTGACGAAGTTCCGATACGTTCAGCACCTGCTTTTACAAAATCTTGTACTTGCTGATAGGTTTTTATTCCTCCTGATGCTTTTATTCCTACCATTTCAGAAACGGTACTTCGTATCAATTTTACGTCTTCTAATTTTGCACCAGCATAAAAGCCATTGTTTTTTGATAATTCTGATGAAGCAAATCCTGCACTTGCAAATCCTGTGGAAGTTTTGACAAAATCTGCTCCTGCTTCTTGACAAATAAGAGCTGTTTGTTTGATTTCTTTTTGAGATAAATAAGCCGTTTCGATGATTACTTTTAGCATTTTTTCGGCTTGATGTGCTATTTCTGCCAATCTTACAATTTCTACTTTTGCCCAAAACGGATTTGTCTTAAATCCTGTCATGGAGATTACTAAATCTAATTCGTCTGCGCCATCTTTCAAAGCTATTTCTGCTTCTCTTATTTTTGTTTCGGTACGATTATACCCCAATGGAAAACCAATTACGGTAACTACTTTTGTGTCCGTTTTTAGTAAATCTCGTTTTACTTTTTTTACCCAAAAAGGGGGAACACAAACGCCCATAAATTTATATTTTAGTGCTTCTTCTATTAATTTTTCAATATCATTTCCATCAAGAGTGGGTTTGAGGTTGGTTTGTTCTATATAGTGTGCTGGGTTCATTTTTTGATTAATTTATGAGATTGTAATTTATTATTTTGTGTCTTTACTCTAATTGATAAAAAGAGAATGTATAGAAATTGTTTTTCAGAATGTAAACTTAACTGATTTTTAGCAGTATCAATCATTTACTTCAAACAATTAAATCCCTATTTTTGTACTTACTGTAATTAATCAAAAAATTAAGTATTCAACACAGAAAATTAAAAATAAATGCAAGAAGTAACACTCACAAATAGTCAATCTCTTTTTACAGAAGCTCAACATCATATTCCGGGGGGCGTAAATTCTCCTGTTCGTGCTTTTCAAGCTGTTGGAGGAACTCCTGTTTTTATGAAATCTGCAAAGGGAGCATATCTTTTTGATGAAGATAATAACAAATATATTGATTTAATAGGTTCTTGGGGACCTATGATTTTAGGACACAGACACGAAGAAGTTACTCAAGCCATTATTGAAGCTGTTCATGGGTCTTCGTCTTTTGGCGCACCGACACGCAGAGAAGTAACGATTGCAGAATTAATCTGTCAAATGGTGCCGTCGATAGAAAAAGTAAGAATGGTAAACTCGGGAACGGAAGCAACCATGTCAGCCGTTCGTGTAGCTCGTGGCTATACAGGAAGAGAAAAATTTATCAAAACAATCGGTTGTTATCATGGTCATGGCGATTCGTTTTTGATTGCAGCAGGAAGTGGCGCAGCTACAATGGGAACACCAAATAGCCCAGGGGTAACAAAAGGAACAGCAAAAGACACTTTATTAGCTCCTCACAATGATTTAGATGCGATTCAGTATTTAGTAGATGCAAATCCAAATGAAATTGCAGCCATTATTATTGAGCCTGTGGCTGGAAATATGGGTTGTGTTTTGCCAAAAGAAGGCTACTTAGAAGGACTTCGAAAAATCTGTGATACAAACGGAATTGTACTCATTTTTGATGAAGTCATGACTGGTTTTAGATTGGCAAAAGGTGGAGCGCAGGAAGTTTATGGAGTTACACCTGACATGACCACTTTAGGAAAAATAATTGGTGGTGGAATGCCAGTTGGTGCATATGGAGGTAAAAAAGAAATTATGGATTGTGTTTCTCCTTTGGGAAAAGTCTATCAAGCAGGAACACTTTCTGGAAATCCTGTAGCTATGGCAGCAGGTTTGGCTCTTTTGACTATTTTGAATAATAATCCTCAAATTTATCAGAATTTAGAGCAAAAAACGGCAAAAATAGCCGATGGAATGCGTAAAGCTATCAAAGACCAAGGTTTGAATTATACAGTAAATCAAATCGGTTCAATGACAAATATTTTCTTTACAGACAAAAAAGTAGAGAATTTTGAAGATGCACTCACTTGTAATACGGCTTTTTTTGGTAAATATTTTCACGCCATGCTTAACCGTGGAATTTATATTGCGCCAGCCCAGTTTGAAAGTTGGTTTTTGTCAAATGCCCTTTCTGATGCTGATGTAACTCGTATTATTGAAGCCAATGAAGATGCTTTGAGAGAAATTCATGCTTAAAAAAAGTAAGAAATAATTGGTTTAAGTGTCGATGCTGGGTGCATAACAAATTGTCGCACGAAAGAAAATAAAAACAGGGTTAAAATCCTATCGATTACCCATATGTTTAAAACATACTTTTTCTAAAGTAAAATAGCCAAAATATTGAAATTGAGTAGGGAAAAGGCTTGCCTTTTCCCTACAAAAAACGACAATTTGTTATACACCCTCGATGCTTGAGCCAGTTATTTTGATTCAAAAAAATTATGGTAAACTCTCCAAAAGACAGTAAAAAAAGTAGTAAAAATAAGGAAGAACAAACCACCGTTTTGATAAGCCGATTAACAACTCCTTTGGGGGCTATGTTTGTTGGTGCGACTGAAAACGGAATTTGTTTATTAGAATTTGCAGACCGAAAAATGTTAGAAACAGAATTTGCAGATATTCAAAAACGATTAAATGCTGTTATTTTGACAGGAAAAAACAAACACATTCTTCAAGCAAAAAGAGAAGTAGAAGAATATTTTGAAGGAATACGAACTGTTTTTGAAGTAAATTTAGAACCCATCGGAACAGATTTTCAGAAAACAGTTTGGGAAGGTTTGCATCAAATTGAGTATGGAAAAACTCGTTCCTATCAGCAGCAATCTGAATATTTAGGAAACCCAAAGGCAATTCGTGCCGTTGCTTCGGCAAATGGAATGAATAAAATCTCAATCATTATTCCTTGTCATAGAGTTATCGGAAAAGATGGAACTCTGACAGGCTACGGAGGAGGATTAGAGCGTAAAAAATGGCTTTTGATGCACGAAAATAAACACAATCCGAATAAAGAAGGAAATGAAAAGGAATTACGTTTGTTTTAATTTGATAGAAAAACATTTATCAATCCCACCCTATAGAAATAGCAACTTTTCAACCACAAACCCAAAAAACACTTTGACTAATGATTATAATTATGCTATGTTTGTAAAGTAGCGACTGGTAGGATATATATTTTTTGTAAATTTGTCGTTCAAACTATAACTAAAATCATTTTAAGACTCATTTTAAGACTCAATTTTACACGCATGACAATAAAAGAAAAAGGAGGATACCACTATGTAGATGAAGGCGAAGGCGAAGTGCTGCTGCTTTTACACGGACTTTTTGGCGAGATGAGTAACTGGGAGGGCGTAGTAGCTCATTTTTCCAAAACCTATAGAGTTTTGATTCCGATGATGCCTATTTATACTATTTCTCTTCGCAAGGCGCATTTAGAAGGACTTATCGATTTTGTAGAAGGATTTGTTCAAATGGAAGATTTGAAAGATTTGACTTTGATAGGTAATTCTTTGGGAGGACATTTGGCACTTATTTTTATGCTTCGCAACAAAGAAATTTCTAAGAGAATGGTCTTGACAGGTAGTTCTGGGCTTTTTGAAAACGGCATGGGAGGTTCTTTTCCTAAGCGTGGAAACTACGAATACATCAAAGAAAAAGTACAATATACATTTCATGACCCAAAAGTTGCAACGAAAGAGCTAGTAGATGACGTATTCGAAGTAACAAACAACAATGCAAAGTGCCTACGTATGATTACGATTGCTCGTTCGGCACAACGCAATAATATGGCAAAAGAAATTCCATTGATAAATATTCCTACACTTTTGGTTTGGGGATTGAATGATACGATTACGCCACCTTTAGTAGCTCACGAATTTCATAGGCTGTTGAGAAGCAGTAAACTTCGTTTTATTGATAAATGTGGACACGCTCCGATGATGGAACATCCAGCCGTTTTTAATGCGTATGTTGATGAGTTTTTGCAAAAAAATCCATTAGAAAAAACGGCTACTTTAGCTTAATATTGTTTTTTTAGAAATGACTGATAAGACAAAAATAAGAAAATAGTGAGTGGATTTGATACGGACTCAAAACATAAAAACTGAACATCTTTTTTTAGTAAAAACAATTTGAACAGCTTATTTAACTAAAAATAATAGCTTTTCTAAATAAATTAGCATACAAATTGTTATTCTATATACTAGCAGAATAATTGTATTTCATTTTTTGTAATTTTTTACTCTAAAATATTTTAGGAAAACAAATGGAAAACAAATGGAAAACAAATTAGAATAAAATAAATAAAAGCCTTTTTTGCTATATTGCCTTATCCAAAAACAACCACTATGACTGATACATATAATACTACTTCTTCTGTTATGGTCGCTGCTGACCTTATCAATGAAATGATTCCTCCATTGAAAAGCAATGATAGTGTAAAAAAGGCACTCAATTGGATGGATGCTTTCAGAATTACACAGCTTCCCATTGTTGATGATAATGCTTATAAAGGCATTATTACGGAAGATATGCTCTATGAAATAAATAATCCAGATGCAACTATTGCTGCTATTGAGCCATTTTATGAAGATGTCTTTGTAGGCGAAGACCAGCATTTTTATGATGTTATGCGCCTTGCTACTGACCATAATTTGCGTATTATCGCTGTCGTAGATACTACTAATCTTTTTGTAGGAGTTATTACGGTTAGAGATACGTTGGCAGCTTTTGCTCGTACTTTTGCCAATCAAAGTGCAGGAGCAATTATTGTCATGTCGATGAACTATAGAGATTATTCTTTGTCACATATCAGTCGTTTGATAGAAGAAAATAACACCAAAATTTTGAGTAGTTATGTAGATACAGATCCGTATGATACCAATCTTATCAAACTTACTTTAAAATTAGATAAAACCGAACTGACACCTATTTTAGCAACTTTAGAGCGTTTTGAGTATCGTGTCATTGCCAAGTTTCAAGAAAATCCTGATGCAGATATTCAAAAAGAACGTTTGGATATGTTCTTTAGATATTTTGATATTTAATTCTTGCATACAAACTACATACATACAAACCTATAAGGTTTTGAAAACCTTATAGGTTTATTTTATTTTTTTTAAAATCTAATTAAATTTAAAAAGTCATTATTATTTCCATGAATTCAATTCAATTAAATATAGCTCTTATATTCTTTTTTTTTGTTTCTTTTTTTTCTGTTTCATCTGTTTGGGCAGACAATGACAAACATCAATATGCAGATTATAACTGGGAAGAAGACAGAAAGAGAAATGAAATCCCTTCCTATTTAGAAGACGAAGTTTCAGTAGTTTTTTTAGATAAAAGTATGATAGAATATTTTTATTTAGCTGAAGAAGAAAACGTAGTTCTTTACAAAACACATCATATTATTCGTTGGCTAGGCACTACAGATGCTGTTGAGCGTTATAACGCCATTTATATTCCTTTGGGAGAAGGTACATTAGAAAAACTGAAAGTCCGTTCTATTTCTCCAGATGGAAAAGTAGTCATTTCTGGTCAAGATAATTTGAAGGAAATAAAAGATGAAGAATCTGGACGTGGTTATAAAATGTTTGCTATCGAAGGAATAGAAAAAGGAAGTGAAATTGAATATTTTTATACTACCAAAGAACCTGTTTTTGGTGGAAATCAAGAAGGAAGAGAGTACATGCAAACAGGAACGCCTACTAGGAATGTTTCTTTTGAGCTTATCAGTCCTTCTTTTTTAGATTTTGAAGTGAAGAGCTATAATGGTTTGCCTGACGCAGAGCTTACTGAGGATAGCGTAAGTGAAAAACGAATCCAGCGTATAGAACTTGATAGTATACCACCTCTATTTGATGAGCCTTTTGCGTATGCAGACCCAAACAAAATGCGAGCAGATTACAAACTAGCATATAATTTGGGTGCTAATTCTCGTCAGCGTTTTTATACATGGGCAGATGCAGCAAAACAAATTTATGCTATTTATTGTCAAGCAAGAGATAAAAAAGAGGAAAAAGCAATCAAAAAAATATACAAAGAAATAGAAATAAAAGGCAAAGATGACGAACAAACTCGTATTCGTAAAATTGAAAATTATTTAAAAACTAAGATTCGGGGAACAGAATCTCCTGCTGCTAACTTTTCAAGTATAGAAGAAATTGAAGAAACAAAAATTGCGAATGAGCGTGGATTAGTTCGCCTTTTTACGATGATCTTCGAATTGGCAGAGGTAGATTACGAACTTATCCTGACAAGTGATAGAAGTGAAGTAAAATTTGATGCAGATTTTGATTATTGGGGAAATATGCGTGAGTTTTTGATTTATTTTCCAAACACAAAAAAATACCTTTCTCCTGCTGTGCCTTTGTATCGTTATGGAATTGTGCCTGATACGTGGACGGCTACCAATGGACTTTTTATTCGTAGAATGAAAGTAGGAGATAACACGTTTGGAATGGGAACGGTCAGAAAAATAGAACCTTTAGAAGGCGACCAAAATTTTAGTACTATTCATCTAAAAATGAAATTTAATGAAGATATGGATGCCGTAGAAGCGAACTTAAAATATGCTTTTGGTGGACTTTCTGCTGTTGGTATTCAGCCAATTATTCCTTATTTGTCTAAGGAAAAGCGTACTGAAATGATAGAAAATGTATTGAAAGGACTTTCAGAAGATGCTGAATTTAATGATATTGAGTTGGAAAATGAAGCCATGAATACTGACCTTTTAGAAAATGAGTTTGCTATCAAAACTAATTTTGAATCTAAATCTTGGATAGAAAAAGCTGGAAATAAATATCTTTTCACAATCGGAAAATGTATAGGGCCACAATCTGAACTTTACCAAGAAAAAAAACGAAAACTAGCCGTAGAAAATGGACACAACAGAATCTATAAAAGAACATTAATTTTTGAAGTTCCAAAAGGTTATCAAGTCAAAAATTTAGAGGATTTGAAACTAAATGTTGTTTTTGAGAAGGACAATAAGAAAAATTGTGGTTTTATTTCCAATTACAAGCAAGAAGGAAATACCATTACTGTTGATGTTTTTGAATATTACTATGAGATTTATCTTCCTTTAGAGAATTTTGAAGATTATAGAAAAGTAATCAACGCAGCAGCCGATTTTAATAAAATTGTATTGGTTTTAGAAAAATCATAAGTAGCCAACAGTTTTTAACTGTTGTAAATAACAAAAGCCTTTACTTTTTTATGAAGTAAAGGCTTTTTAGTGTCAAAATTTTGCACGAAATGCTGCTCACGCTAAAGCGTAAGCTACATTTTGCTAGAATTAATCTCCTCCCAAAATTCCACCTAAAGAAGTTGCTTTTGAGGCAGCTTTGCTCATCGGAGAAAGTGCTTGAACGAGTTTTGAAAGTGGCATTGATTGTAACCAAACTTTTCCCGTTCCACTTAGTGTAGCCAAAAATAAGCCTTCGCCACCAAAAAACATTGATTTTAAATCGCCTGCTTTTTGAATATCCATCGTAATTCCTTCTTCGAAAGCAACAATACAACCTGTGTCTACTTTTAGCGTTCCTCCCTTTAATTCTTTTTCAATAACCGTTCCTCCAGCGTGAAAAAATACCATTCCATCGCCTTGTAACTTTTGCATAATAAATCCTTCGCCACCAAAAAAGCCAGAGCCAAAACGTTTGTTTAAATGAACAGATATTTTTGCACCCAAAGCAGCACATAAAAAACTATCTTTCTGAACAATCAAGGTATTATTATTACAAGAAGCAAGCTGAACAGGCGTAACCGTTCCAGGATAAGGTGCAGCAAAAGCAACTTTTCCTTTTCCACTTCCTCGCTGTGTAAAGTGGGTCATAAAAAGCGATTCGCCAGTTATCATTCTTGCACCTGCTGACATGAGTTTTCCAAAAATACCTTGCTTGGGCTCTGAACCGTCGCCCATTTTGGTTTCAAAATGTATGTTTTCTTCCATATACAGCATCGCTCCGGCTTCTGCAATAACGGTTTCGTTAGGGTCTAAGTCCACTTCTACAATTTGAATATCGTTTCCGATAATTTTATAATCAATTTCGTGTGATTTCATAGGAAAAGGAGTGTTTTTTAGTTTAAAAAAATGCTAAAGATTAATTCAATATGAAAAAATACGGAATTTGTCATTGAAATGCAAAATTGAATTTTAATATTAATGTCTGATAATAAAAAAAGCGTCTTAGAATAAATCTAAAACGCTTTTTAAGTATTTAATTAATCGTTAATTACTTAACATTAATAATTATTTTATCTTTTGCCTTTCATCATTTTGGCTAATTTTTTACCTCCACCTGCACCTTGGAATTGATTCATTTTACGCATCATTTTACGCATTTCGCCAAACTGTTTGATAAGGTTGTTTACTTCTTGAATAGTACGTCCACTACCAGCAGCCAAACGACGACGACGACTTCCGTCTAGTACATCTGGATTTGCTTTTTCGTGGTCAGTCATTGAATTAATGATGGCTTCGATAGGACGGAAGGCATCATCATCAATTTCGAAATCTTTAAGTTTTGAGCCAATTCCTGGTAACATTCCTACCAAATCTTTGATATTACCCATTTTCTTGATTTGTTCGATTTGAGAAATAAAATCGTTGAAATCAAATTGGTTTTTACGGATTTTCTTGTTGATTCTTCTTGCTTCGTCCTCATCATACGCCTGTTGCATACGATCGACAAGTGAAAGAACATCACCCATTCCCAAAATACGCTGTGCCATACGGTCAGGATAGAAAGCATCTATTCCGTCCATTTTTTCACTTGTACCAATAAACTTAATTGGTTTATCAACTACTCTACGAATTGAAAGGGCAGCACCACCACGAGAATCACCGTCTAGTTTTGTAAGAACAACACCATCATAATTGATACGGTCGTTGAATATTTTTGCAGTCGTAACAGCATCTTGACCTGTCATTGCATCAACAACAAACAAAGTTTCAGTAGGATTCAGAACCTTTTTCATTTCTGAAATCTCTGCCATTAGGGCTTCATCAATCGCCAAACGACCAGCCGTATCGACGATAATGATTTTCTTTCCTACACTTTTACCATGTTTGATAGCATTTTGAGCTATTTCAACAGGGTTTTTGCTATCAGGCTCTGCATATACTTCTACATCGATTTGTGCAGCTAATGTTTTCAACTGGTCAATCGCAGCAGGACGATAAATATCACAGGCTGCTAAAAGAACTTGACGACCTTGTTTTTTGAGATGATTTGCAAGTTTTGCCGTAAAGGTAGTTTTACCAGCACCATTCAGACCTGCCACCAAAATAATAGAAGGATTGCCAGAAAGATTCATTTCTTTACGCTCTCCACCCATCAAATCTGTCAATTTATCATAGACAATCTTAGTGAAAAGTTCCCCTGGTTTTACGGCAATAAGAACATCACGTCCATACGCTTCTTCTTTAATTTCATCTGTAACCGTTTTGGCTACTTTATAATCAACATCGGCATCAACTAAAGCACGACGAATTTCTTTGATAGTCGTTGCTACGTTTACTTCTGTAATTTTTCCTTCGCCTTTCAGCGATTTCATGGCTTTGTCTAATCGGGCTGTTAAATTATCTAACATATATGAAAGTCGGTTGTATTTTTTCTATAAAAATGGAATTTCTATTTATAGTCATTGATGAGGACACCAACAACGGCGACATCAAAAACGGCAAGTGGTTTTTTTTATCACTTTTACCACAAAAAAGCATTAAACACACAAAGGTAAATAAAAACGAGGAATAAACAAGACAGGATTTAAGACACTTTACAAAGTATCTACTATAAAATTACATATTTTTCCACTCCAAAAAACGCATGTCTAATACTTTAGCTACTTTTTCGTAGTTTTCCCAGTTGTCTTCTACCAAATACATAGAATCATATTTTGGAAAAACTTTTCTATAATCTTCGATATATTTTCCACTTGCATAATACGCATCTGCAAATTTTATAGCTTCTTTATTTAGCATTTCATCAGAAATAACACCGTCCCAAAGTTCACTAAAAATACCACAGGAAACAGAGCGTTCTAAAAAATTTCTCATTTGAAGTCCAGCTTCATCTTCAAAATCTTCACTAGCAAGGTCGTTTTGAACTATCCAACCCAAAAACATGCCGATGTGTGTATGTGCATGAGTGAGGGAAAGTTCCATAAATTCTTCTTTGTCTTGGTGGTCGTTGGCTTTATCGTAGAGCATTTTTTTAATTTTGTTCGTTTGGGGAATAAGGGGTTTATAAAGACATATCATAGTATTTTATGAAGAGTTCTTTTATGATTTGTTCTAAGTCATCGTATTCTTTTGATTTTTCTTTGTTCAATAACAAATAAGCACTATTTTCTTCATATTCTTTGTGGTTAAAGAGTACGGACGAGAAAAAACTCTCCATTAATTTAACGTATAGTTTAAATCTTTTTGTACTTCCTATTTCTTCTCCTTCCGAATTTGCACCTATGAAGCCAAAAGAAGATAAATTATCTTTTTTATAAAGCCAAATCATAGCTGCAATACTTGTCGCTATTACACGAGAAGCATCATTTAATCCACTTAAAAGTTGATATTTTTTTTCTGATTGTTCGTGATTTTTTAGATAAAATTTAATTACAAAAACTTGGTGTTCATATTTCTCTACTCGTATAATGTACTTGTGATTAAACCTACATTTGAAAGAAAATTTATGAAGTTTTGTATAAGGTTGTGTTGGAGTTTTGGTATAACCTTGATAATTAAATTTATAAACGGCATCAAACATAATTTATAAATTTAAAGTTTGTACTCGTACATTTTATTTCTTCTTTTCCATAACTCTTCCTCTGAAATAGATCTAAATAAAGCCCCTTCTTTAGTCGGACTATCTAATGACTTAAAGCGTTTCATCGCCTTAATTTCATATTTATTTACACGAAAGAAAATTGATTTCAAGGGATAAAGCAAATAATACCACATTTTATTTTCCTTTTTAATATCATTGAGCATTTTTGCTATTTTCTCTCTATTTTCAGTCGTAAAATCATACAATAATCTCAACTCTTTATAATCATGAGCATCTTCAAAGTTCATATACTTTTTATATCTCTTGATAAAATTGTAAGATGCAATCAAAGAAATAAAAAACAAAGAAATATATAAAAAAGGAATTGCCAATATAAAAATTAAAGTAGTTTGAAAATCGTTTACATATTTTTTAATAGTATCTTCAATAAACGAAATACTAATGTTATCAATGGTAGAAATTAGATTATTTGATATATTTAGCTTTGTAGAATTCATAATAACTTCTTTAATAAGACAAAATTTCTATTTATATAAAACTTAAACCAAAATTAAGTAATTAAAGTTTTGCATTTCAATTTTTGAAAAAATAAGTAGCCCATAAACTAGATACAAACTAGAATAGACTACTTATTTTTATAAAATTACACAAAAATCAATCTAAAAAAGAATCTTAATACAATTCAGGAAACTGCTCTGGATTAAATTCATGCATTAAATTATAAGCAGCTTCTGTAATATCTTCTGGATTAGGCTTAGAAAAATAATCTCCATCGGTTGCATACGCAGGACGGTGGTCGTGAGCTGACACACAAACAGGTTTTGAGTCTAAGAATTGATACGCATTTTGCTCGTCCAAAACTTTTTGCATCATATAAGCCGTTCCTCCACCTGATACATCTTCATCTGCAAAAATAACACGATTTGTCTTTTTGATAGATTCCAAAATAACATGATGACGGTCAAAAGGTAATAAAGTCTGAACATCAATAACTTCAATATTTACACCTATTCTTTTCAACTGTTCGGCAGACTCCATCACAATTCTACACATAGAACCATACGTAACCACCGTAACATCGCTGCCTTCTTTCAAAATCTCTGGAACTCCTAATGGAACAGTAAACTCACCCACATTGTCAGGCGTTTTTTCCTTCAAACGATAGCCATTCAAGCATTCAATAATAAGTGCTGGGTCGTCAGATTTGAGCATGGTGTTGTAAAAACCTGCTGCCTGTGTCATATTACGAGGAACTAAAACACAAATTCCACGCAATGCACCCAAAATAGTTCCGATAGGCGAACCTGCGTGCCAAATCCCCTCCAAACGGTGTCCACGAGTACGGATAATCATTGGTGCTTTTTGTCCTGCCTTTGTACGATAACGCAAACCAGCCAAATCATCAGACAGAATTTGTAAGCCGTATAATAAATAATCTAAATACTGAATTTCTGCAATCGGACGTAATCCACGCATTGCCATTCCAATTCCTTGCCCCATGATTGTTGCTTCACGAATTCCAGTATCGGTAATTCGGCTTTCTCCAAATTGTTTTTGAAGACCTGCAAAGGCTTGATTTACATCACCAATTTTTCCGACATCTTCTCCAAAAGCTACTACTAAAGGGTTATTTTTGAATGCTTCTATAAAACAAGATTGTAAAACTTCTCTTCCATCAACTACTGGGCTATTTTCTGAATAAATTGGTTTTATTTCTTCTACTTTTAACGCTGAAAGTTCTGTTTCAGAATACAAATGAGAATTATAACGGTCTTGATTTTCTACTTTTGTACGCTCCAAAAATAGTTTTAAATCTACACGAACAGGGTTTTCTAAGTCATTTTTTAATACTCTCAAAGCAGCTTTTACGGCTTTTATTGTATCCAAACGCATTGCATTGAGTGTATTTTTTAAGGCCACATGAATATCTACTAATTCATTTTTGACAGCGTTATTTGAAGACTGATGGTTTGCTCTTTCGATTAAATTTAGGGCTTCATCTTGGTCTGCTTTCATGTCATCATTAAAGATTTTCCAAGCATGATTTCTTGCATCTCTAGCTCTAGCAAATGATGTTTTTTCTATTGCGTCTAATTCTTCTTCTGTTGCAATTCCTTCTGAAATAATCCACTGACGCATCTGCACCAAACAATCAAATTCTTTTTCAAATTCTAAACGCTCTTTTGGCTTATAACGAGTATGCGAACCCGAAGTAGAATGCCCTTGTGGCTGCGTAACTTCTTCTACATGAATCAAAACAGGCTGGTGTTCGGTACGGCAAAGATTCGCTGCTTTTGCATATACTCTACACAATTCTGGATAATCCCACGCCTTTACTTTAATGATTTCGTAGCCTTTGTTATTTTCATCTCTTTGAAAACCTGCTAATGCCTCCGAAATGCTTTCTTTTGTAGTTTGGTATTTTTTAGGAACAGAAATTCCATATCCATCATCCCAAACCGACATAATTACAGGAACTTGCAAAACGCCCATGGCATTAATTGCCTCCCAAAAAAGCCCTTCCGAAGTAGAAGCATCGCCAATCGTTCCGAAAGCAATTTCATTTCCATTTTTTGAAAAATGAGTATATTCTGATAAAATTTCAGCGTTTTGTCTATATGTTTTTGAAGCTAGAGCCAAACCAACCAAACGAGGCATTTGTCCTGCTGTTGGAGAAATATCTGCACTTGAATTGTATTGTTCTGTTAAGTCTTTCCAATTTCCATTTTCATCTAATGAACGAGTTGCAAAGTGTCCATTCATTTGTCTTCCTGCTGAAGCAGGTTCGACTTCTAAATCTGTATGAGCATAAAGTTGTGCAAAATATTGCTCTAAAGTAATTTCTTCTAATGCCAACATAAAGGTTTGGTCTCGGTAATACCCCGAACGAAAATCACCCTTTCGAAACGCTTTTGCCATGGCAATTTGTGGAACTTCTTTTCCATCTCCAAAAATTCCGAATTTGGCTTTTCCTGCAAAAACTTCCTTTCGTCCTAATAAACTGGCATTTCGACTTTCCCAACCAATTCTATAATATTTTAAGACTTCTTGAGGCTCAAAACTTGTATTTTGATTCGTGTTTTTTGGAGTAGAGTTTTCTTTTAGCGTTTCTTTTGTTTGCATAACTTTAGGTGGCTTAATTTTTTTATGGATTTTATATGTGTGTTTATTTTTTTCGTGATTTTGAATATCAAATACAAAACAGGCTAAAGCCTATTCTACAAGTATTTTATATTTTGAGTTCTTACAAATTTAACAAACCAAAGGCAGATTTGGAAATTTAGTTTTTTATATACTAACCAGCTTCATAAGCTATTCATTTTGAGGTATTTATGTTTTGCAATAACTTTTATAACCTCTTAATACTATTTTATTTGTTTTTGTTTTGGAGAATTTGGGAAATTCAGAAGAGATTGATTTTTTAATTGGAATAGATTTTTTATTGAAAAAGTGTTATTTTGTAATTAAATCAATTTGTTACGATAGATTATACAGAATTTATAGAAATCAAAAATCATGAAATTCAATATCAAACTTACCGATAAATTACGATTTAGTAATGAAGAATTTTTTACTCTTTGTGCTGCTAATCCTGAATTACGTTTAGAAAAAGATAAATACGGAAATATTATACTTATGTCACCAACTGGAATGAACTCAAGTTTTCTGAATGGAATATTGTTTGCAGAAGTTTTTTTGTGGAATAAAACAGCAAAACTAGGGAAAATTCTTGACTCAAATGGAGGTGTTACCTTGCCTGATGGTTCTGTTCGTGCTGCCAATGTTGCTTTTATTTCTAATGAAAAACTGAATAAATTATCAGAAGAGGAACTAGAAAAATTTGGAAAAGTATGTCCAGATTTTGTAATCGAATTACGCTCAAAGTCAGATTCAATGAAAGAGTTACAAGAAAAAATGGATATTTGGGTAACAAATGGCGTTCCGTTGGCTTGGCTTATAAACCCAAAAAATCAAGAAGTCCATATTTATAAAATGAATCAACCAACAGAAATTGTAAAAGGATTTGATAAATTTATTTCTGGAGAACCTGTTTTGAAAGGTTTTGAATTAGATTTGAAATTACTTTTGAGTTAGAATACGGATTAATCTACCTTTGTATTTTAAAAGATTCAAAAATAAATATACAAAATGCGTTACTTCATCATTTACAAACCTTACGGAATGATTTGTCAGTTTTCGAAAGAAGGCGATAAAGCTACTCTAGCCGATTTAGCTTTTGATTTTCCTAAAGATGTTTATCCATTAGGAAGACTAGACACCGACAGCGAAGGATTATTAATTCTGACCAACGACAAAAAACTCAATCATAAACTTTTAAATCCCAATTTTGCACACGAAAGAACGTATTATGTGCAAGTAGATGGACAAATTCATAAAGAAGCAATCAAGCAATTAGAGGAAGGAGTAGTAATTCGTGTCAATAAAAAAGATTACTTTACAAGTCCTGCAAAGGCTCAAATCATTGATGAACCAACACTTCCTCCACGTAATCCACCTGTTCGTTATCGTGCAACTATTCCGACTTCTTGGATTTCGCTTACACTTACAGAGGGAAAAAACAGACAAGTAAGACACATGACAGCAGCCGTAAAATTTCCAACTTTGCGACTTGTTCGTTATGCTATCGAAGGTATTGAGCTAGAAGAAATGCAATCGGAAGATATTTTGGAACTTTCTGGGACAGAACTTTATACAAAATTGGGAATGAAAGTTAGAGAGTAATCATGTAAAACAGACTTCCTAGTCTGTTCGTGTTTTTGTACAGACTGGGAAGTCTGTACTACTTTGTTTACAACCAAACAATTACAAATTCTTTAGCGTCATTTTCAAAAGTATGATGAGATAAAGGCAGCCATTCATCAGAAATTAAATCATTTTTAATTCTTCCAAAAAGCTGAATTTTATCATTTTCGTAATTATTATTCGTAATCCGTAATCCGTAATCCGTAATTGACTTAACATTCAAATCTTCTTTAAAAAAAAGTCCTTCAATATCTGCATACTTATAGAGTGCTTCTTTGGAAGACCAAAAAAGAGTTTGTTCTTTTAATGTTTGTGTTTTTTCTTGTTCTTTTTGATTCATTACACGATGAAAAACTCGGCTAATTTTTGGAGTAAGTGATTGAATATCAATTCCTACTTCATTATTTTGGTCAATAATTGCTGCACAGAAAGGAAAATCATGAGAAATGGAAAGTTTTAAATTTGTATTTTTATTATTTTCTGACTCTTTCAAAAATGGTTTTCCTGTTTTTGTTTTGTCTAAAAAAGTATAATCAAAATTCATTTGTTCGATTAGATTTTTAACTAACAGACGAACAGCCAAACGCTCTAGTTTTTTTTCTTCTTGCTTGATTTGTAATTTTTTATTTGAGCTTTTATCTGAATATTTGCTATGGATATAAATTAAATCTTCTTTTGGTAATTGATTCTCAAAAAAAGAAATAGTTTCGCTAATTTGCCAAAAAGCAACCAAACGGTTTTGGCTTTTTTCTAAAATTTTTAATGCCATATTATTTGATGAAAATACATTTTAACCACAGAAAATGAAGAGGAAAGGCAAGAGAAATTACAAATACATTTTAAACACCAAGTTTACAGAATGCACAGAGAACTAAAAGTAAAGTAAAGTAAACTAAACTAAAATACAAATACATTTTTACTGTAAAATACAATGAAACAAAAAAATAAAATAAACGCAAAATACATTTTTAAATTTCCCTTAGCAATCGTCTGTAATCAGACGTTGATAATGGGAATTATATTATTATTTGTTTTGCAAAGTAAGTCTAGTTTTGTTTTTGCTCAACATGCAAAGATGCAATTTTCTCATCAAGATTCCTTGCGAGGAGCTTTGAGAAAAGAGAGAGCGTATGATGTGAAATATTATGACTTAAACCTAAAAATTGATATTGAAAATCAATTTATTTCAGGTTATAATAAAATAACGTTTCAAAATATAGATTTAGATTCAGTTTTGCAGTTGGATTTATTTGAGAATTTTGAAATTGACTCTATTATTTATCGTAATACGTATTATAATCAACACTCTACTCGTCATTTTATTGAGCCAACTCAAACGCTGCGAAATACTAGAGAGGGAAAAGTAATTTGGGTAGAACTGCCCACCGAAATTCGAAATAGCTTAAACACCTCAAAGGAAAATAAAACGAATGAAACCATAAGTGTTTTTTATCATGGAAAACCTCAAAATGCCGTTAATCCTCCTTGGGACGGTGGTTTTACGTGGAACAAAAAAGCAAATGAGAAGCCTTGGGTAACTGTTAGCTGTCAAGGTTTGGGGGCGAGTAGTTGGTTTCCTTTGAAAGACCATTTGAGCGACGAGCCAGATAGCGTTCGTATGTATTTTGAAGTGCCGAAAGACCTGTTTTGTGTTTCGAATGGCGATTTGATTTCTACTAATCAAGATACAAAAGACAAAAATTATATAGGTTATGAATGGAAAACTTCGTATCCGATTGCTTCCTATAATATGACGTTGAATATTGGCGATTATGTTCATTTTGAAGATAAATTTAGTTCTAAAAATTCTGATAAAAATAAAATAACAAATCCTATAAATGAAGATAAAAATCCTTTGAAATTAGATTATTATGTAATTAAGGGAAATGAAGCACAGGCAAAACCATTTTTTGAAAGTCAAGTAAAACCAATGTTGGAGGCTTTTGAGTATTATTTTGGAGAATATCCATTCAAAAAAGATGGTTATGCGCTCGTGGAAACGCCTTATTGGGGAATGGAACACCAATCTTGTGTAGCGTATGGAAATAATTATATGCTTAATCCTTTTGGTTTTGATTTTATAATCATTCACGAATCGGGGCATGAGTATTTTGGAAATAGTGTTAGTGCAAATGATAATGCCGAACTTTGGATTCATGAATCGTTTACGACGTATTCAGAAGCTCTTTTTGTGGAATATTTTCAAGGAAAAGAAAAAGCGATTGATTATTTATTGACCCAAAAACCAAAAATCATTAATCACGATGTAATTCTTGCGCCTCTTGATGTAAATTATAATAGTTGGCTTGGTGCAGATATGTATTACAAAGGAAGTTGGATGTTACATTCTTTGCGTTCTGTAATTGGAAATGACGAATTATGGTTGGCAACTATCAAAGATTTTTATCAGACTTTTAAGCATTCACACCTAACTACGCAGCAAGTCATCGAATTTTTTACTAAAAAAACAGGTAGAAATTTAACTCCAATTTTTAATTATTATCTAACCAATAAAGAAATTCCTGTTTTGGAATATGAGATTTTGGAAGAAGATGGAAAAATGTTTTTGTCGTATTATTGGAAAATAAATGAGGGGAAAAATACAGAAGACAAAAATTCAGATTTTAATATGCCTGTTGAAGCTTTCTTAAACGATGATAAAGAATCTTTTGAATTAAATCCTACTACAACCATTCAAAAACTAGATATTTCGGATAAACTTAGCAGAAAAGACAAAAAGAAAATTGAAGATATAGAACTTATAATTAACGGAAGAAAATATTTAGCTAAAACTCAAAAAAAATAATTTAATTTTCTAGTTCAAGCATCGATACTCAATGCTTGAACTAGAAACTATAAACCAATTAGCTAACCAAAGTTGCATAATCAGCAGCCGACATAAGCGTAGCTGCATCATCTACATTATTGACTTGAATTTTTATCATCCAACCACTTGTGTAAGGGTCTGAATTGACAGTTTCTGGAGCGTCTTCTAAGTCTGCATTGACCTCGATTACTGTTCCCTTAACAGGCATATACAAATCAGAAACGGTTTTTACAGCTTCAACAGAGCCAAAAACTTCGCCTGCTTCTACTTCGTCGCCTTCGGTTGTGATGTCCACATAAACGATGTCGCCAAGTTCAGATTGAGCAAATTCTGTAATTCCGACAGTTGCAATATCACCTTCTAAACGAATCCATTCGTGTTCTTTGGTGTATTTTAATTCTTCTGGAAAAGTCATTTTTTTGAAATAATTTTGATAAAAAAAATTGAAAATAATGTTACAATCTATTACTAAAACAGAGCTAGATTGTTTGTAAGCCAAAGATACAAAAATAGAATAGGCAAAAATAAAATTTTATAATTCTTTTTATGAATAAATTTGAAATACAAAGGGTTTTATTTAATTTTGAAATTGATAGATTTATTTATTCAATGTAAGTAAATGGACACCTGCCAAAGCAGCGAAGCTAATTTAAAATGGATAATTGATAATTACATAAAACATTGATTATCAAATTATTACATTAAAAAATAAGATGCATTAATTTTGTACGATTATGTATTCTACCAAAAAACTAATACATATAGGACTTTCGCAATTTTAAAAAATAACTGAATTTTATTTTTCAAAAACGGTATTTATGTAGGGACAATGCATGCATTGTCCCTACTAGAATGAAAATAACAGAATAAAATTTCGTTCCATAA
>Ga0100402_1001964_pt1 | contig 23426 bp, 19 predicted proteins | sample CryGeyme20150102_FD_80419 | JGI IMG/M metagenome (GOLD analysis project Ga0100402, IMG submission 80419) | Groundwater microbial communities from Crystal Geyser aquifers in Utah, USA - Crystal Geyser metaG 2015-0102 | ecosystem: Environmental > Aquatic > Deep subsurface > Groundwater | place...
CCCAACCCCAACCCCAACCCCAACCCCAACCCCAACCCCATAAATCATAATTATGGTGATTGATATACTCGAATTTATACAATAGCTTTGGTATCAGTCAAGTAGAGGAAGTGTTTCTGTCCATCTTCCGACGCAGTTTTTAGTAGATTTATAGATTTCTCGGATTGGTAAAGACTGCCCAGCTATTGCTTTGAATCTTCTGTGGAATTGTACTGTTTCTGCTCTCTAAAAACTTAACCAGCATCAGGGACTCTTCGAATTCTTTCATTATGTACTGGTTGATCTCATCATTATCCTTTGCACTGTAGCATTGACTTGTCAATTGCTTGAGTTACAAACAAGGGTCGACACCTTTGGGGCGGAAGTTGTTCTCTTTGCAGCTCGAAAAAGTTTCGTTGAAGGCCCCACAGCTGACCTTTCCAAGGACGGGGTTTTCAAATATTTTGTCGGAGTACACAATTTCCCTAATGTATTCACGCATTATTAATTTTATAGAAAAACTAGAGTATCGGATGGTCGACTTTTAGACCTTTCTACATAGTATCAGATTCAACTCATAGGGGTATAATATCTCACTTGTGGAGTCTATTGTTGGGTCTACAGTCAACCTGGTTAGCTATATATATAGAAACTCTATTAGGGTAGTTAATTGAACAAACAGAGCAAAGAAACCATTTAGTTTTTTAATAATTAGTTGTCCTTTATTAGGGCAGGTAAATGCGACCATCATTCGATTATCTTTATAATTATCAATTGGTAATTATCACTACTTGATCTTATCTGAGCCACTGTGGTCAGCTGCACCTAGCTATGTGCAGTTGGCTCAGGCCATGATATCACACCGATGCTGAGAATACAATGATGCCCATTCATTCACACATTATAGTTGTTCATATACTATCTTTGATTCAATATCCTCTTGTTTCAACACTACTATCCTTTGTATCCCAAAAGCATCATTAGGGATAGTAGAAAAAAGAAAGTCCCTTTTTTTTGTTGTTGATAAGGGACTTCCAATTTTAATTACTAATACAATATAAATGTTAGAAGAGCACTCCATTTGCAAACTGTTTAGGACCACAAAGTATTACTTCTACTTCAATCTCCTGCAACTTGTGCTTTCTCTGGCCCTACTCGTTACTCTCCTGCTCTCTGACACCATCTCTGTCGTCCCAATTTAAATTAGCATCGGCCTTCTATTGACTGCAGATATGTAACTTTTCTGACATACAGAACCATCAGATTCTTTTCCGACTCACAGTTCATTCATAAAACTTACAATAAAATTGACCTCATCTTGTTGGTTCTTGTAGTCACCATGGTCGTAATGGAGCTTTTCGGGGGGGCAGCCTACGAACCTTTGGAGGAAGTAGGAAACCTAGCACTAGTTATTAGATTTGGACTTCAGCTATTTAGAGTGATGAGCCTAATAAAACAATACAAGGAGCTGAGATTGGTCCAAAAGATGGGCGACATAACTCTTCCAGCCTTTGACATGGTGGATGAGCTTGAGGGATACCAGCTACATAAAGACAAGAAGACCATCGAATGATATTTTTTCTTTCGACCTATACTTAAAACACAAAAGGTTCTAAACTATTGACAGTTACAAATCAAAACATAGTACTATCAATTCAGCAATATATGTTCTTTCTGTTGAGAGATTTCTCACGAGAAGTGAAAAATCCACTAGTCGATGATCTCTGACTATCAGTCAATCCATTGATTATCGTAGCGCTACTTCCCTGCTTGGATGCTAGGCTACTTCGCATCGATTCTACTTTGGCTTGCTTGTCACCTACCTTCTTTCTGAGGGCTTCAATTTACACGCACATAAGAACAAATTTTATCATCCACTCGGTTGGCAGTTCTTTGATGGATGTGTTGCTGAAGTTTGTATTTTAAGTGTGATGGTCCTTGAAGCCGTAAATACTGCTGCTTTGAGCGTAATTATGCTGATAGGTTGGAACAGGTTAAGGACTGTAGAAAGGTCTTTTTCTAACTGGACTTGGACTTTATCTCCTTTTCGGTGAGGGGTGAGGAGAAACTTACAATGGTTCCTGCAACCTTTGAGCAATTCTAAAGAACCACTACTGAAGATCATCAATATTGGTCTGTACAAATCGAAGTTTTTCTTCGCTTTCCTGAGCCTGCTGATATCTTTAAAGGAGTTTATTCCTAATACTTTGGATAATCTATTCAATTCTGGATAGTCTAACTTGAAACCCTCTGATTTAAACAGATATTTATGTTTGACGATGAGTGAGGTCATTCTGTGAAGTCACTAGGTTGCTTATTATTCCTTTCAATTCGAGGATCTACTATTCCTTTCTGAATTTCTGTTATTCAAGATCTCGGTAGTGGTTTTGTACTGATCCTAATTTGTATTCTATCTCTCTGTATCTTACTTCAGCTTCTCTATTTTTTGCTTCACTTTGTTTGACTAGTGCTTCATAATCATTTGTATTTTTCTGGATATCTTTCATCCTCCGCTCAAAGCTTGCTCTTTCGTTTGCAATTTGTTTTTAAAGCTCAACAACAGAAACTTTGCTTTGCTCCTATACTTTTTAGAAGTGAGCCTTGAAGTGTTTGATCTAATTTTCCAAGGATGAAATGGTGTAATCTTTTTATTTGAGGATCAATACAGTTTCTCTGGCTTGAAGCTCCAAATGATTTGATTTTTATTGTATGTGCACCTCTGAAGACAAAAGCTGATTGAAGCTTGTCTAAATGGTTTAGTAAAGTCTTTCATACTATTTCATTTTGCCGACAACTCTAAAGATGTGCTCTTGATGTTCCCGTTGCACTTGAGCATATTTATTGCTCATGAGCCTTAACTCGCTGATTTTTTATTCTATTTTATCCTGCAAAGCTCCTATTTTTAATCCTTGATCTTTGGTTAATTTCTTAAAAAAAGCCAATTCTTCTTATATTCTCTTCGTTCTCTTGGACTCTTATTCCAAAAGGATAATCCTCCTATCTTTTCTTTCAAGTGCCTTTAGCTTGGTCTCAATCTAAGCCTTTGCCTATTTGAGTTGAAAATCAAGCCTTTCTGTTTATGATGCTTTTCTCTTCAAATCAATTGTATTATTTTCAGCCATCGCTAGTGCCATTCTTAACTATTCATTCTGGTCCTAAAATTACCTGATTCTTTCCTACATTTTATGATGGGTCTCATCCATATTAGTGAGCTGCTAAAGTTTTAATGTTAAGTCATGTTAGTTGTTGACTTTGAGACTTTTGATTTATTCGCTTTTGGCTCTGACAAGCTCATTTAGCCTGTAGGTTTATTGAGAAAGCATGGCAACTTTTTCCTCAAATTAGTCAATGCTGTGCTCTTGTTATTTCAGCATTATTTGAGCTTGTTAATAGTAGTTGCCCAACTTTTTAAGCTACAATTCTTTCTGGTTTAGCTATTATTTTTTTTCTCTGAGCTTTAAAAGAAGTTACTCTCTCTAAACTTCAAAGCGAGACATTAACTAGTTAGTACCACTGTTGTATTGACTTTACCTCTGAAAGTCAATTGTCTTTCTGAATGACTCTAATTATTCCGACTTTCCTCGATCCAGGGCTGAGTACCTACTTTTCCATTTTTATATCTCAAGGGTAAGCTCCTCATTTCTTTGTTTCTACAGTTTGTATTTCTCTGCTGCTGAGAGGTCGAAATCTTCGTATCGGCTTTTAAGGGTTGTTAGTTCGTTAAAGACCATATCGCTCATATCCTTTGTCTGAGCCAATTATTCTCTGTAGCTGTACTTTTAGTTTTCCAGTTGATTGCACTTCTCCATAAGTTATCGGATTTGCACCTCATAACTACCTGCATTTATGACAGTGTCAGCTTTTTCTTTCAATTTTCCTCTTAATATGTCAACTTACCATGTTAACCTTTCTATTTCAATGGCCTGAAATACCAACAACATTTTGGGTTCTTCTGTAAGGTCAGGATGGGTATCTGCAGGTAGGTGAGCAATACGAGAGGTCATGAGCTGTGTTTAATTTTTAGGGGAGGTGGACCGAAAGGCCAAGTTGGAATGGGTTCCTAGAAGTGTGCTGTTGAATAGAGTGCTTTTCGATATTTTGAATTCTTTAACTTGACTGCGCTACATTCAAATTATTATTAATGCCAGTAGATCTATTAGTACCAAAGCTGGCTAAAATACTATTAAATGAAGGAAATGTAATTTGAATACTGAATGTTTGATAATAATATATCATATGGGTTCTCTCTTTCTCTAAATTGGCCAATGTGGTTGTCAAATCGGTGTTCCTCTCAACCACAAACTTTCTAACTGTTATTACTGTACTCGTTTGAGGCCTCCCAATAAACTTCATGCCATCATGATCGACACTGAGCCTAAAGTCATCAAGCAAATCATTTCAAGGCAGCCAAAATGGTTAGACCCTGCCAATGTCAAGTATTTCCAATACGGTCGAGGAAATAACTGGTCGTATGGATATTTGCATCAACTGCCAACAGAACCTTTGCATTCTGATAAGGGAAGATATGGAAAACAGTTCAGTCATGTGGAACCGACGACGATCGAAAAATACATACAGGAGAATAAATAAATCTCAGAGTATGTTATAGATAGGATTAGAAAGGAGCTGGAAAACGTTGACTGTGCAATTGCGATCAATGTAGTTGGAAGTTTAGGCGGAGGAACAGGTTCAGGCTTGGGGACAAAAATTGTGGAGTGCATCAACGAGCAGTTCAATATCGATATATATTCTCATTTGGTGCTTCCCAACAAATCAGGAGAATCTCCCTTGCAGGTCTACAACTGCTTACTTTCATTGGCTTCCCTACAAGAGCATAGCACCGCTATTTTCACATACGAAAACGACAAAATGATGTCCTTGTTCGCTAACTTGGAATAGAAGCAGAGCACTCTGGATGAGATCAATGCTCATTTGGCTTCTAAAATAGCTAGATTGGTCAAAATCAATGAAATCCCTAACTACAACAGATTTTACTCACAAATAGTATCTGAATGCATTCTGTCTCCGTAGCTTAAGTTTATGAATTTGTTTAGTGTTGCTAGCAAAAAAGGTAAATGGGAGGAGGTCTTTTCAAGGTTGATAGACGAGGTTAGAAATTACCAGACCGATGAATATGGGGAAGATTTTGTGGCAAAAGGAAAAAGATAAAAATTACTTCAGGGATAATTACTTTTAGTTGGCAGCAGTTAAAGCAAATGTGAATAAAAATATATCAAAAAGCTGAAATACATTCTCAACCCTCTCTATGAGGATAGCCTAAATATTGAGGAATTTCACACAAAGGGGAAGTAATAAACTGCAGAGGCGACCATGGTCAGTAACCATAGCAGCATTTTAAATTATTTAGGGTATCTGACAAATGCAGGAAGCAAAAAATACGAAGCTGGAGCCTATCTTTGGCACTACCAGTATGCAGATATCGACAATGCCATCAATTCTGTTCAGAGCATTGTCGAGCAATATCACTATGCTGCTCATACTTGACAGTTTGATTCTGATACATTTAATAATCAATCATTGTTGGTCTACTCTGCTTTTTTCCTGCCTTGGAATCGTTGAAGATTTGCATATTGTGGCAATATAGTGATACACCATTTACTTTGTTTCAGAATTGGTGCTCAGTTATTATAGGGTCATCAGCTGAGGCTCACGATAGATCTATGAACGAGAGCGGCCCAACATAACCTCAAAATATATAATTCCTTTCCATTTGAAGAAATGATTCAGCTTTATAACTTTCAAAAAGTCATTTTCAGGCAATTTAGACAAATAGTTTTCGACTCGATATTCCAGCTCCTATCTTAAAGGCTATATCTGCTTTTCTACTTCCTCATCCCTTTTCGTCTTCTTTTCTAATTACATCGGCTCTTATTCATCAGTGTCATCATCAATGCATATGACAGTCTGCTGTTTGATTTCCTTGCTTGCATTTTTCACTGATTTAGAGCTGATGTCGATGTGCTCAAGCTTAATACAAGCTTTTTTTCTGATGACTGATCGTTTCGGCTTTGTCTCTTTAGGAGGGACTCTTTGCTAATTTTGCATACTAAGTCAATATAAAGGATTCAATATCAAGATTTTTATTCGGTGTTTTCAACACATTAGTGTTGGTCATGGTTGGTGCATTTCAACTATTTGAATCTTCTATTTTTCATTTTTAAACTCTTCTCATAATAGCTTTTCTCATTGCTGCTGTCTAGAGATCCATCTTCAATTCTAATGTTTCTGTTATCTTGAGGAGACAAAAACTGCCTGTCATAAATAGGATTAGTCCTTGAATGGGGATCTGGTCTGAATGGTCTGAAGTTGGCAGTTGTAGCATATTGTCCATCCACACTATTGATTACCAGCCCTTCTTGGGAGTTGGAATGGGGATTATAACCTGGGGAGTTCATCCGATAGTTGTGTGCTTTATTATTATTTTTTGGAGGGGATATTCTCGTTTGAGGTTCCGTTGGAAACTCGAATTTTTTAGCGTTTGCTGCTTTGGGAGAATTGTAAACAATTTTTTATTGAATGAGGCCCATAATTTTTTCATTGGCCTTTTTTAATTTGCTCTCAAAGCCTTCACATTTTTTCTTTAACTCAATGTACTTGGCCAAAAACTATCTCATTTTACCTTTTTCTCCTCTCAAAGCTTCTTCAAGTTTTTTTGTATCTTCCTCATTGTTCAAAGCTGAAATATTTGGCTTTTAATTGCCAGGCCTATGTACGTCTAAAACTTGTTCTGAAAGTTGCCTCTTCAAATTGATCCTAACTATTTCCTCCTAATTTATAACCTCCTCCCTTCTCTTCTTATTGTGAACTGTACTGGTGTTAACTTCCATAATTCGGTCATTGAGCTCGAAATTTTGATTCCTCATCTTTTAAAGTGCGATTCTTGTTTAGGAGAGCTATCGTTGAAGTTTATCTCTTTAGTAATGATCTTCCTCCTCCATTCTGTTCACAACTTTTTCCTGCTCTTGCTTTGCCAAACGAATATCTCCTTGGAGTTTGGCTTTTTCTACCTCCAGGTCTGAAATTTTTTTATCTTTGCTTAACATTTAATCCCGATAATCTTCAAGCTCGCTCTTGAGTTTTTTGATCTCTCTGTCTCTTTCTTTGATAGCATAGTCATCTCTTTTAGATGATGTTTGATCGAGGACTTCATTAATCCTTGCAATTTCCTCTTTGTAGGTGATGATCTAATTCTGATGAACAGAGATCTGCTTCTGATGATCTTTCATCCAATCACTGTAATTTTTGTGAACTTTTGTCTTTTATTACAATGCCTAATTCAAATCTATGTTCGCCATCTCATATCTCTTCTTCAATTACTCATTTTCCTTTTTCATTCTCTTTAGTAATTATCTCTATTCAGGGGGTCGAACCTGAGTTTGTTGAAACAACTTGGTCGAGTATTCCTGAATTTAAAGCTGATGCTTTGATTCAAGCTGTCTTAATTCTTTTTCAAGGGCCTCTATCTTAAGTTGAAACTTCTGCTTGTCTATTTACCTTTCATAGCTTATTTTTTAATTAACAGCTGTGAGTTCTTCTATTTTTCTATCTTTGGCAGCGGAATCATTTTGAAACTGTTAGGTCAGTTCAAATTTCATCTGTCGAATGGTCAAATCTTGGTTGACAAGAGTCGGTGAAACAATTTCTTAGTTAGGAGATAAAGTACCTCTGAGAGAAGTGATTTATCTTTATTTTTTGGCTATCTCGTCTCTGAAAGTACTCATTTCAGTGCTCAAGTCGCTGACGATGGTCTATTTTTATTCACTCAGCAATCTGTTCGTTCTAGTTAACTTAGAGTTAGATTCCTGAAGGCTTTCTATTGTTCTTTTCAGATCTTGGTTCTATTTACTAACTGCATCTAGCTCCTCTAAATATCAAAAGTCAAACGCTCGGCAAGAGTGTGTTTTTGTCTCCAATTTTGCATTTATCTTCGTGCATACTGAAGATCCTCGGTTAGTTGGATGTACTTCTCTGTCATTTTCTTCAAATTTAAATAATAATACAGCTGATTAGAAATCGTATTAACAAAAGGTCCTGTCTCAATCACTTTTCTTTCCCTATGATCTCCCATCTGTGCTCCAGATCACTTATATGTCCTTCTTTCCAAAAACATCCTTTGCAGAGATAATGATTGTCGCATGAACATTCGTAGTATGGATGAATTTTGATTCTGCCTTTACATGAATCACACTCCTTCTCCACTTTAGGAGTTTGTTAGTTGCTGATTTGAACTATTTTTTCTTTTTCTTTGTCTTTGTCTTTATCTTAGAGCTGCCTCATGCTTCTTGGACCTCCGATCGTCCCTTTCGGAATTTGCCAATTATGATTTTTTTTAATGTGCAGATTGAGTGAAGATGAACACGAATAATTTCTGCCACAGCCACATTTGAATATTCTTTGAGGTGGATTTTATCTATTGATTTTTTTGGCATTTTCGTATCCCTCACTATCCTAATCAAAAATACCCTATTTATCATCCTAATCAGGCTGCATAACAAAGTTTTATGATGTTCTTCCTTTTGATCTCATCTGGGGTTTTTAAGATGTTCCTTCAGGATATTTTCCATTGTGCTTTTTCTTGACATGCATATTGAGAGCTGATCGAGATTGATAGATTAATCCACATCCACACTTTTGAATTCGCTCTTCATCGTATGGAAGTTGATTGTTTCCATTCCTTGCGTTGTGCTTGTTGTTGTAGTGAAGGCCTAAGGCTGATTTTGAGCCATAGTTGAGTCCACAGATGGAGCACTAGTAGTTCTTTGGCTATCTATCCTCAACTCGAGCTTCATACTCGATCTGTCCGTCTTCAAGCCTTCTTTTCTCATGTTTTCTCTTCAAGTGAAGGTTCAGAGACGAGTTGCAAGAGTATATTTTCCCACATAATTTACAAGTTTTAGTGGTAGACTATCCTTTAGATTTTTTAGATTATCCTGAAATTTGTTACGAAAGCATAGCAGAGGGGTCCACCTATTTCTCATTAGAATGAGCTTCCATAGCTTACAGTTTTTCCTGTTGCTTGACTCCAGGATAATAGTTGAATTTATTTCCATGACCGTCCTATATTTTGACAGCATGCTATTGTAAATGCTGGTAATTTTTTTTCACTATTCCTTTGGGACCACCAATAGTGCCTTTTGGAGGAATGCCTCCATGTTTGGATCGAATGTGAAGATAGAGAGAGGAGGTGCATGAGTAATATTGACCACATCCACAATAAGGTCTGGTTTTTTTGATGACATTTGTTTATGCAGTTTTACTCAGTTACTTAATTTTATTCTCGGCAGCATTGAGGTTCACTGATGGGCTTTCATGATTTTAGAGGTATGAGATATTGGACAGTTATAGCTCGGAATCAAGGGATAAATTATCGTACTATTTCTTCTCGAACCAACTGAATAAATGTATGATTACTCTTCCTCTTCATCTACATCAACATCTCTACCCAGTATCGACTCATTCATTTTTGAATATAAGATTCTACCACCTACTAGCGCACCTAAAATCTTTGGCGCGCTAAACTTTCCTCCCAATATTTCTATATACTGACTAACTTCCATCATCATCATTCAGTCATAGTGCCGTAGTTGAACCGATTCGTTTTCTTGTTTCAAGCGATGAGAATTTGCTATTGGGCTTTGTCTATTAAAAAACTTTAATTATGTTCAAAACAACACGTTTGTTGAACAGATTCTGTTTCTTTGATCGTCAGATCTCAGAAAAATATGGTCAGAAATGTTGCAGGTATAATCAAAATGGAATCCCTCTTCCTCTCGAAAAAGTCACCCAAACCTTTACGCAACTCAAATAATTTCTCTAAGGATGGAAAATCAGACAAGAAGGGCATCGACTGGTGAGACACTTCTATGTGTAGGATTATCCACTAGCACTGAAATATCTAGAGTAGGTGATAAAAATTGATGCAAATGAGTTCAAGCAATGTCCGACCTACAGTATCCTATCATTAATGCAGAAGTATAAAATGGATAGTTACTCACTCTTGAACTATACTCAATTACTCTCAATGGACTCTCAATGACCGATTTTCAGTTTGCTCTCAGAATCAACCACATTCCTTTTAAGAAATTTAGCATGTTTCCTATCGAAAATGAAAAATAATATCGCTTCTAAGCTCAGATGGTTCGAATGGAGAGACAGTCCCAATAACTGCAGAAATAGTTCGATGACGACATGAAAAAATGGGAGAAAAAGTCATAGTGATTTGAGAATCAATGTATTTTATGAAGATTGATATCTTATACACATCAGTTTGCCAGGATACTATCGATTTATTCTTTGATCTTGTCAACTTATAGCTTTTCGTCTAAGAAATCGTTGTCAGACAGTAAAAGGATCAACTGTTCTGTCTGGTCCTCGGTGAAAATGATGAACTCATCTTGGGACATAAGGAACATCAAAAGTTGGTCTGCCAGGACCTTTCTGGCTTTGGGAAGATCAGATATTAAAATTTTGATGATGCTTGACATAATTCCAGGTTTTGTCTATTAATTGTTCAGAGATAAAAGACTTACGAATAATCCAGTTGCAGCACTGACTTTTACTATACTTTTGGTTTTATTGAGCTCTTTCTCAATTTGATAGTATATCTGAGTATCATACTTTTTGAGCCCTTCCCATTGAATAAGCTCTTCTCTCTCTAAAAGGAAATCCAAAGTCTTGAATAATGGCACAATTATTCTCTCCTGCTTGTAGTATGACTTCATTAGATCCAAGACTGTTTCAAGCAGGCCTGAAAGTTCTTCCTCACTATTGCTTGCTCTAATTTTTGTGAGGTAATTTCCTAGTTATTGAAGGGAGTGCTTGATAGTTGATTCTGTGATTCCCCCAGTGGAGGTGCATAATCCTTTGAAAATAGACCTTCTATATTCAGGAAATTTCATCAAGGGAACTGTGAGGCAGTAGACATTGTGAGGTAAATTCCACAGGTATATCAGTGTTCTGTCCTGATCTTCATTTAGAACAGTCTATTGGATTTTCATCTCCATCTTGATCACTTCGGTCTCGAGATTACTGTCGATCTTAAAGTCTGCTTCCTTGATCAATTTTCTGACATTTTATTGTCCAAAAATGGAGGACAACTCTGCAGAGCGCGGAATGTTGAAAAGGCGGACATAGTTGTCAAAGAAAGTCTGCAAAAGGGAGCCAGCTAAAAGTCTGATTCTATCTATTTTTTAGTTGAGCTGTTGGAGAAACATTCCAACAATATCAGTTGCAATCTTGTCAGATATTTTCCATTTTTTCTATGTTGCTTTGCTGTAGACATCTAAAATGTGGATCATCGCTGTCATTGATTCTTATCTGACTATCGAACCAATATCACCTCTTTTATCCATGGTGTAGTCTTCAACTGTTCTTCCTAAAATTTAAAATAACTTTGCAATGACCTATTAATTAAGCACTTCGCTTGCAAATCCCACCTATTCAACAAGAGACTCGATTATTAGAACAGCATACTTTCTTTTCTCAGGGTCATTGTTTTCCTTCGATATTTTGCAGTTCAGCTCGATGACATCCATGATTTCCTTGAACTAAATAAATATAAAAGATACGTGATGAAGATATATGTCTTTGCTGAGTTTAGATAAAGTCAGAGTGTAGCACCTTGAGTATGTCTGTATTCCTTTAGCCTGGTGGATTATATTATTAATGAAGGTGACATCCTCCAGAGTATGGTAGGTCTTTAGGAAAGGCTTCAAAGATTTTACAGCTGCGAAGAGAATCATTTCCTGTGTTGATTTCACATTCTCCTCAATAAATCCCTGAATAAACATACTTTTACTTTGAAAATAGTGACATCTTATTTTTCGAGAGGTACTGAGCATAGAGCAAAGCTTTCAAGTAATCGGCAAGTGTAAACCCTTAAGTTTTATCCGGCTTTTCCTTTGTAGAGCTTTCCTTCTTTTATTTTAGCCTTCAGATTGTCGATAATCTTTCTTAGGGTATCTTGATCAGCATAGGCAAAATTGTCCACATTCTTTTTTTTGTCGTAATCATTTTTGAATCTTTCCATGTACTATCCTGCCTTAAGCAATTTTTTCTCATTCTGGGTCATGGATTTAAGAAATACCGAATCTTTCATTTCATTTTGCATCATGTGAAGATGAGATAAACCTCTAAGACCGAGTAGAACCTCAGAAAGGCCAATAAAAGCTCCGAGCTTGACAGTCAAAGCATCACCATCCAGATACATCAGCAAAGCATTTAGAACCTATCTTCCAACAAATACTGGGTTGAGAGGTACCATCATGCTCATAGAACAAGCAGCAATTCTCTTGACGTCGAGGTCCCAGTGTCGGAGCTTCTGATGGCAGATATGTTCGATGAAAGGTTTGAAATATTCCTAAAAAGAAGCTATGAAAATAGCAACATTGAGATAGGCATTCTTTTGAGGGCCTAAGGTAAAGTAATCCGCTTCAGTTAAAATTTAGATTCCATGAGGGACATCCCCAACTCTTCCAACGAGTTATTGATAAGCAGCGCTTGCTGCTCTTCGACAACCAACTTCCCTATCAAAACAAGCAGCAATCATCAAACTAATACCAAGCTATCTTCCACCTTGTTAGTATCCTCTGGCAACTGACCAGGTCATATAGCAAGCAGCATCTCTGACAGCTTGACCCACTGAGTATCCTCCTTCTTCTTTCTCGTAAAGCAAAGATTCTGACATGAAGGAATAAAGCTATCGAACTTTTTAAGGGGCTAACAAATTTCTTCTGATAAGCTCAGCAATGGTGAGGCAAACTGCATGCTGGGTTTGAGGAGTCGGAGTTAAAGCCAATATATAATCGATAAGGTCAAGGACCATATCCTAACTGAGTCTTCCTGCAATTTGTCCCAACCCTTTCGATGCTTCCTATCTGACGGTAGTTTATTTTTCAGTCAAACCTTCGATAAGCATATCCAGAATTTCTTCCAAACTGGCCTTATCAACATCACTATAGTATGATGTATCATCTTCGACTCCGTTATTTTGCCCACTGCTATCTCCTTTAGACTTGCCTTCGACAACCAAGTGAGTGTTTGTCATCAATTTAGTCTTAGGACATCCTGAAAGATTATTGAGAAGTGATTTTTGTTCTTTTCTAAAAGCCCAAACCGCTACTCTTGGCCTCAAATAGGTTAGACCGAGTCGAGTTAGCAATTTCATAGCTCTTTCTTTCCTTGCGCTGTTTTTGCCTTCTTTCTCAATAGTAAGTTGCTCCAAAATGCTAGGAATCAAAGGTAGCAACTAACTTCTCTGTACTCTTTTGAATATATTTGTAAGAGATTCATAGAGCCCGCAGACAAGGAAGTTATCCATAGGATTGTGACCGATTGCCTTCAGCTTCTTGACAACATCATTGACATACTGGGACAGAACTCCTCGTTTTTGAATGTCAGGTCTGGTGAAAAGTTTACTGAGGAAAAGAGCAGATGCTTCTCTCATTTTGGTTAGAGATTTCAAGTAAAATTTACCAATCTCTAGCATCACATTCACTATCTATGTGGCCACCTCTCCATCTTCGGTAGGCAGTTGGATAACTCCTGAATCAATAATGTCTAGATTGAACGGAACTAGTGCAATAACGCCCAACCACAGCAGAACAATGTAATGGGCATACCAAATTTAGGTGTTACCTCTTTCCCTGGCAAGAAATCCAAGAGCAGGATACAAGTCTTTGACTTCGTGAGGAAAGTACTGAATCACATATTTTTCTCCTCTGACTTTAGTTAGCTGGTAAATGATCTGCATCAAAGAATGAAAATCCATGTGACATTCAGTGTCCTTACGTTTCATTAAGATATAGAGGTATTCTTTTATGGCGTTCATGATGGGCTGAACCAAGGATTCCAGCAACGAGTCAAGAAGAGTAGGTTGTTCTTGATACTTCTGGAAAATGAAGCAGATTCTATCCCTGACCTTATCAAAAGGGAATTTATCAAAGGCAGTTTGGTTGATGTTGGTAACTGGGTCACAATGTTTATGAACGAAATAAAGACTGATGTTTTAGGTATCTTTGATGAGTGTTTGTTTCTCTTGAACGAAGAGGTAAGTGTTCTGGCTCATCCCTTCATAGATATCTTGCTGAGCTCCTTCTTCGGTTGGAGCACCCTTCTCAACTGTTGAGGTAGGTGCATTAAGACTGGTGTACTAGAAGTGCTGGTAGATACTTTTCAGATCGAGAAACTAGCTTTCAATATTGAAAGAAGTCATTTTTTGTATATAATGTAAGACTCAGTTTGAATTTTTAAATCAACTTTAAGAATTATTTATGATGGCATCCCAACAGACTTAAATACTGCAGCAAAAACACTCCAATGATCATTTTAAAATTATTAACCTTGCTAATTCATTGATCATTCATAATAATATTGCTTACATGAACAGACCCAAACACGACATCAATCGACGTGAAACTATCTTCAACCCATAATACTCTCCTAAAATACCTGCCAAAAAGCTTAACGTTCGTAAACGGGTGCTGGGTGGGCAACAATCAGCACAGCAGGGCCGCCGCCCCGATAGGCAAGTGATAAGCAGGGAGCCCGATTTCAATGCTCCATCATAATAACAGATCCGTTTTTCAGCGATTTATCGTTTGCTGGAAGAGTAGATCAAACTACTTGTCAACAGACATAACGTCTAACAGAACAAACTCAAAGAAGTACCTATAAGTATATGTAGATCAAAGAATAAAGGTAGAAACAGCTTGGAAATCTACATAAAGAACAGCACCAGACCAAACTGCAAATTTGGGAACTAAAAAATGAAGTTCTTGACCTTAAGGAGTCTATTAAAGAGTAGAAAGAGGAAGCTACCAGGTTGATGAATTAACTTGGTATTGAGGACAGCGAAATAGAGGGTGACAGCCATCTGTAGAGCTGACCAACCGATGATTTTAATGCTCTGTAAAGACAGCCTTGAGGCAAGTACATTCTACATACAATCAATGATATAGCATGTTCCAGAAGGAGTCTCCCACGAAGTGAATCACCTCCACAGCCATGCCTTCCTTGGTCTCTCGAATAGCTTCCGGTGACATTCTTGTTATTCCTACTGCCTAAATCATTCAACAATTACCACGCAGTGATCATGCCCGTGGACATAGATACTAACAATTGCCCCTTCTTTTACATCATCCATCTTGGCTTGCTCATTGAGAAGTCCAGGAGCCATGAGGTTGGCTCCCTTGAGCATGAACTTTATAGCTCCCTCATCAGCAGTGAAGCGAGGGTACATATTGGGATATGAGTGAATAGTCTTGAGTGCAGGTACACAATACTCCTCAATAAAAATGAAATGATTTTCCTTATCGACAACAATGTGCTATCCCTTGTGATCATCTCCTCCTTTGAGTTTGTAGATGACAACTTTGGCTTTTTTGGGGAATAGGACCTCTATTTGCTCCTAGGGGAAGTTGGACCACTTGATAAGACTGGCTCTTAATTATTTGACTGCTGATTTGCTGGCAGCAGTTTCATGACCTGTTCGCTCGACTTTCTTCAGCATTGATATTAATTATTAAACTATCCATGAAAAACATTTAATTTGAAGTCGCCTAATAGCAGATACAAGTCCAAACCTCAGACGAACTGCTATCTTCAACAAACTCAACTCGCAAAAATATCATCGATGCCCTCAACTCTCACGATCTCCCTAAAGCCAAAAAATAATACTAGAGGTATATCGTGGAAGTCAATTCTTTTAAAAGATACAACAGGGACATCGGAGCTATTGCTGAGTTGTCAATGTAGTATTTTTTCTTCGAACTGACAGCTGAGGGTGAAACTTAGATGGAGAAATAGAAGATATTGATGAAGAAGGCATAGAAGCTGCCAAAGTTAAGAATAGTTTGGAATAGTATCAAAAATGACCTTGTTTTAGCGAGCTCTGCACTTGAGCTTCAACTAAAGTACATATTATCGACAAGGAATCATGCGATCCTCGAAGATTTGATCAAAATGGAAAATATGGTTAGGGAGCTAGCAATGATTCATTCTGCCTCTAACAAGTATTTCAAAGCAATGATGAGTATCATCACACATCTCATGATCTACAGGCTCAACTCGACTGCTAATACTCATTAAAAAATATCTGAACTGTGCGCGATGTTTATCAGATAAATATAGTCCCATCCCAGATTGCTGAATCTGGACACAAGAGTAGCTGTTATCTATAACTGCCTCAAGACGCTAATAGGCATGAAAACTATCGATAAAAAGACTTAATAAACCCTTTTTAGACTTTATGATGCTTTACATTGTAAGGCCGTGTTCAAGTACTAATAACATCTTCTACATTTGTTTTTCATCATAAAGGGATTCATATTCAGGAAGGGCAAAGCTATGGAGGGTGACAAATAGTTTGTGTAATCTGATGTTGAATAAGAGGCAGCTATAGATCAAGGTGTAGCTGAAAAGTTATCGATATGGACAAGTGTATCTCTAGATTAAACATCCCTAGCCTTAGAGTAAGCTACGAGAAACATCATTCGGCATCGAGTCGCTTCCTTGGCTACTCTGATCAGTATGAAACTATCCCTACCTCATTTTTGTCTCAATTTCCTTGATCTCATGCATGATGGACCCTTCAACAATGAAAATCAAACGATCAAGCTCTGCTTTGAACTATTTTAGGCAAAATAATATTAAAAATTGAATGCTTGTCTGCAAGTAGTCTTATCTTCTCCTTCATGTAAAAATCTCAGAGAGCGAGAGGTCTTACTGAGCATGTGTGGGTTGTACACTGGACTGTTTTTGCGTGACAGGGAAGGTGCTCTGATGTATGCCAAGCTCAATCATCACTAGAACAAAAGACATATTCTGCGAGAATAGACTTTGCTTCAAAACGTAGGCTTTGCATATCTCGAGCTTGCCACACACGAAGTTTATGTGTGCAACAAGGAGGCATTTCAGAGCCAAGCTTTGCATGCATTGAAGGCCAGCACAGTAGTAAACCCGAAGAATTACCTAACTCAATATTGTTTAGGGAAATTGTTGCTGAGGATGGGAGATTTGGAAGGCGCGTATGAGCATGCTAAGCTTAGCATAATGACGGATCGAGGATAGTGGATGCCTTATAGTTTATTGGCTTGCGTCTATTTTTGTCAGAGAAGGTTCACAAAAGCCATGACTCTTATCGACGAACTTTTGAAAAAATATAAATAGGTGAAAACGCTCTACTACATCAGGGCTTATCTTGAAGCCAATCATATTCTTCTTGAGGTTGAATATGATGAAGAGGTTTAGGCTGCGAAGGAATTAGGGGATGTTAGCTACACTTTAGTCAGAGACATGGTGCTGAAAAATAAGAGCTCAACTGATCTTCTCAGATATTTACAGGCCTTTTACCAGCTCAGCATGGGAGTCAAAATCACACACTACGAAGACACCTACTTTTATAATCTCCCTGCCATGAACCAATAACAAGGAATGCATTAAACATTTGCGGTTGGTTATCAGGAAGCAGAAGGCGAACAGATTATTCAACAGATAATTCCTATTCTTCTTTAAGCTGGGCAGACATACCTTGCAGAAAAACTACTGAAGACTCTTCCGGCTTCTCCTGTCAAAATATTCATGGTACCTTTCTTAACATATAGATGGGACTGTTTCACGAAACTAAGGGTGAAATTGATAAGGCTATATCAAACTACAAGCTGGTCCTTAATCAAGAGCCCTACCATAAACAAGCTCTTATTAACCTTTCTCTTCTGGTCGATAACTTAGCAGATGCGATCAGCTACATCGATATTGCTGAAAAAATATCGACTGATTCTAAATTATGGATGGCCAAAGGTGTGATTCTGAGTAAAATGGGAAAAATCGCAGAAGCCCATGAACTACTTTTGAAAGAAAGAGAGATAGGTTGGTTGGATATGCAGCCTGACCTTAGCTATTACTATTGATATTTTACAAACATAGAACATCACATCCTCATGGCATCTACGCAGAAAATCGTCTCATTTTTGTCCCCTCGAACATTCTCGTAAGACACCACGACTTATGCCTTGAATTTCATGATCTCCAGAGCGCCTTTGATCGCCCCTTGAATCAGAGATTGGTATTTAAGACCGCTAGTTTTCATGTCACCTGTTAGCTACAGATTCTTCAGAAGAGGGTTATTGATTACTTTCATGTTAAAACTAAAGCCCTTTTCAGTGAGTTTGTATTAATCATATCTGCATTAGCTGGCTCCCAAGTATCTCTTGATACCAACCTGAATTAATCACTATTTACTGTAACGAATTTTTCAACCATTTATTGTATTTTTGTACAAGGCTTGCCAATTTACTTCATGTACTCGTCCACAACTTTGCTGCCAATTCTTTCGCCACTATATCACTTTTTCATAATACATTTTCTCAAGACGGTGGTTTGCCTCAGTCATGTGCTAGCTGGTATCAACAACTTAACGAATGATGCTACCATAGAGCAAAGCTATCAGATCTTCGGACTGAGTATTGTCATATTTACTATCATTGAAATGTGAATCAATATAAAGTTTATATCATTCGTATGCAGAAGACTCCTCATCTATCCTATAAGACATTTGGCTCATGATGGTATCAATTCGAGTAAGAGTTTGGCTCACTCTGGCACTCATGATTGACTCCTTGGTTGTGTTTAGTTTGTTATATTGAGCTGCAATTTCCTGCTTGATCTTATCTAGTTCATTGGACAATTCAGGGTTTGGATTTCTGGACTAACGACCTTTGTTTTACCCTCTTGGGCGTAGTTCGGTAGACCTATCGAATTTATTGCTTTAATTGATGATTTTTATCCTTGGGACTACTATAGGTGACTGGTATTATCTTTTTTCATGGCCTAGCTGTAAAATTTAAGTGTACTAATTTTCAATCAGCTGGAATTTCCTCTTGATATCATTGTTCAGATCTTTGAGTTATTCAATTTCTTCATCATGTTGTCTTTCCTTTTCGTAGCATTTCTGCTTCACATCATGCAGCTCTGATTTTATCAGAGTTAGATATTAATGGGCTTGATTGACACTAGATTTAGACTATTTTGCCTTCTTCGATAGTTCAGCAATTACAATGTTTCTTTTTTTAAGCTATGCAGTTAATTATTCGTTTTCTTTGTTGGACTATCGAAGCTCTTTGATATTTTTCTCAATCTCATATTTGAATTATTGAATTTTCTTTGAATCTTAAACAGTAATAGCCTGAATTGTGCTTTGAAGATTATCCTTTTCTTATTTGATTCTCGCAATTTATTACTCTTTACTCTTCAATGTTTAAGTCAACACATCGATTCTGTCATTCAATTCATGAACTGTCATCTGAAGCTATTATTTTTACTCACAGGCTTTGGTAATAGCTCCCATGAGATCGACAATCAGCTGCTTCATTTGTTGTTTGGTTTTCTTGTCGCTTTACTCTCTTCTGCTTCCATGCATTTTCAATTATTTTAGCGCAAACAATTTGGATTATGCTTCATCTTAATTTATCGAGTTCAGAATAAAACAATCAAAGCTGTGGTATGCTGGTTTGGGATAATGTTAAGGAGTACAATTTAATTATGAACAGATTATTAAGGAGGATATCTTTCTTTTCTTCCATCAGGGATAAGATAAAGCAAGAACGAGAAAGCAGACTAGGCCAAGTAGGGGACAACGTGCTTCCTACTAAGAGTGCTGACAGTCCTGCCCTCATCAGAAATATTGGCATCATTGCCCATATCGATGCTGGCAAAACTACCACCACTGAAAGAATGCTCTATTACGCAGGAGCCCTTCCTTCTCCTGGAAGTACATCTGACTAACCCAGACATCGACGAAGGAACGACAACCATGGACTATCTTAAGCAAGAAAGATAGAGAGGCATCACAATTCGGTCGGCAGCAATCAGTTTTGCTTGGAATAAATGTCAAATCAACCTTATTGATACACCAGGGCATGTAGATTTTTCAGGTGAAGTTACAAGAAGTTTGAGAGTACTTGATGGAGCAATCACCATTCTCGATGGTGGAAAGGGAGTTTAGGCTCAAACCATCAAAGTATGGAGACAAGCCGAACGCAGAAGTACTCCTAAATTATGCTTTATCAACAAATTAGATCGAATAGGTTCTTCTGTTCAAAGAACTGCTGAAGCTATTCAAGCTTTGTTGGGAGCCGAACCTCTGATTTTTCAGATGCCCATAGGCCAAGGAGAAAATTTCAAGGGAGTGGTTGATTTGCTGACAATGCGATCTATTAAATTTTAAGGGCAATACGGAGACAGGGTTGTTTATGATCATATAAAGGAGGACAGTCCACTCTATGCTGAGGCCAAAAAGAAAAGGTAAGCGCTAATAGAAAGAATAGCAAATTATGACGATGTGATTGGATAGCTCTATCTGAACTAGCAGCAAATAACAAACTCAGTCATCAAGACGGCAATCAGAAGAATGCTGAATAATCCTCTAATTAACCAAAAGATAACTCCAGTATTCTTAGGAGCTGCTTATAAGAACAAAGGAGTTCAACCTTTACTAGACGCTGTGGTTGACTACCTTCCCAGTCCAACTGAAAGACCACCAGTTACTAGTTCTATTGATGCTTCCATGGTACGAAAACCTATCAAAGCTTAGAGATTTTCAGCTTATACCTTCAAGGTCATTTGTGATGACGAGTATGGCGTTTTGTCATATGCTCGAGTTTATTCTGGATAACTCAAGAAAAATAGTCCAGTGCTCAACACCTCAAAAATGATTTCAGAGAAAGGTACCTATTTGTCTATTCAGTCGGACAAATTTTCAGAGTCAGGGCCAACCAGTATGTCCCTTTGGCAGAAGTATCAGCAGGCGATATTGTTGCTATTTCAGGCTTCAAGTAGACAAGAGCAGGCTAAACATTAACTGACCCTGGAGACAACTTATTTATCCTGGAAAAGCTGTAACTCCCAGCAGCTATCTTCACGGTTCCAGTAGAGCTTAGATCTAGTCACAAGCAAAAAGAGTTTTTAGAAGCGATCAACAAAGCAATCCTTGAGGACAACTCCCTTATCTTCAAAGAAGACAAAGAAACTGGTCAATATCTTTTGAGTGGGCTTGGAGAACTTCATCTTGAAGTGGTAAAGGATAAGCTAAACTAAGAAGGTTTCAACGTTCGCTTGGGCAAGCTGAAGATAGGATACAGAGAAACAGTCACTGCTGTCAATAGAAAAACCTTGTCTATTAGAGCTGAACTAAAAAAAGGTGGTTATGAACAGTTTGAACTGACTTTAGAAGTAGCACCGTTGAGAGATGAAAACAACAGCATCGAAGACAAAGTCAATGTTGTGTTTACCTTTCCTAAAGTTGATGGATTTTAGGAGAACTGGCGCTAGTTTATTTCCCGAAAGGAAATGAAGAGGGGCGTCAGGAAAAATGAAGATGAGACAAAATAGTCAGTAGCATTACAGAAAAACCGTGTCAAAAAATCAGCTAGGAATCCAACACCGATCGAACCTCTTACCTAGGATGATCCTGAGATCGAAGAATCACAAATCGTGGAAGAAACAGTTGACGATGACTCAGATCTTTCAGAAGACGAGTAGTACGTCAAAGATGAAGACGAGGAGGAACCATTTTATCATATTAATACTCTACCATTCGATACGCTTGACTAGCTGGTTGAGCAATGCCGAGTGGCACTCAACTCCGGATCCAACGGTTACCCTACCATGGGCATATAACTCAGAATTTGTGGAGGAAAATTCCAAAAGATGCACTTCAGTAAAACAATCATGAATCGAACCGCCAGTCAGCTGGCTCGTCAGCTCCTATCTAACACAACTCTTATTGAACCTTTATTAGAATTTAGACTGGAGGGGGAGGAAGCCATGATTTAATAAGCTACGACAGACATAATGGTGAAAAAGAGAGGAAGGATCCATGAGCAGACCGAAACTATGTTAACCGGCCTCATTCCTGCGGCTTCAGTTCGTGGTTGGATAAGATAGTTGAGAGTTATGGGCTTTGATGTTTAAATGAAGTTTTCCAGCTATGAAGAAATAATCGGCACTGACCCCAAAAAAATACTGGAAGAAAATCTCTGATACTCTATCCCAAACATATATGACTTCTTTTAAGAAATATAAGCAGAATATAGTTCATCAGTAATACTTTGGTCGAAGTAGCACATGAAAAATAATCAAAAATCGTTTAAACTCACAAGAGACAAGAGAGGCCTAAAATAGATGGCAAGAATTTGTTGTAAACACCTGGGGCAATCAAGGCATTTTAATAGTTTTTGTGTTTACTATTTTGGATGGAAGCACAACTTATATCAAGAGAACTTGCATCACATTTTGGATTAAAATCCAAATTATAACGTCATTACATTTATGCATCATCGACTAATTCTCACTTATAAACATTTACATATCTGCGAAGCATGCAAACACCTTCAGTTTAACATCAGACCTGCATTCCTTGCACTCAAAGAATCTCCAAGAAATATTGCAAGGTTAACGACTAACTCAAGAGAGAGTTTCTTACCCTGATTATTCTCCACAACAAGTCCATCAAAGAGGTACATTTCTATCTATTCAGGCGTCTCAGACCCTTAACATCAACTACAGCAGTGCCAAAGCCATCCTAGCCTCCCACCGCAAACATCTTCACGCTACCAAGGTTGTGAACAAAAGTGGGATCAATGCAGCTTACAAAGAGCTCAACATAGCCTAGAACCCTATCGGAACATTCAAAATCATCTCAAGCATCGGTGGCTGCGAAATTTCGACATTTGATCAATACGAACACCAAAAACAATTTTACAAGTCTTCTATAGCTCCCGTTATTCTTTTACAGAACTAAAAGGAAATATAATGCTCCGAATAGACCGAACACAAATCGGATCTTTGATGAGTTTTATATTTTCAATTTTTCATAAACATCAAATTATAATTACTTGGTTTCTTAAACTCTTCAATATTCGATCCTTCAAACTCCAAAAAAACTATCTTCTGTATTGTCGCCATTTGACTCATTCAAAACTCCTATCCATGAAATTGGACTGTGAACAGTATAAAATATCGGAATCGGAGCTTTAGCTTGGCACAAGGAAATTCCATAAGACAGGCAGAAAAGGACTTCAAAAAAACCTCTTAATCACGTTGAGTTATGAGCAATATGTTAATAGTTTTGACTTCACAAGAAGATTATAACAAGTGTCGAGAGGGATATTAATCATATCAGATCGAAAAGCACACCAAATTCATGAGTAACTGGTCAAAGATAGGGCGGCGGTTGACTAATTATTTGAGTCGTTGATAAAGCAAAAGAGAAAATAAACAAGCCAGAAGATGAAAAAAGAATACAACAAAAAGTAATAGATGTATTTGCCCAGCTAAAGCAAGAAAAGTCGGAACAATTTAATGAGGTGGGCTAAGGTTTATTAAAAACTCAGAATTATTGGTTCGTAAGTGAAAATATCAGTTGTAGTAGG
>Ga0100402_1001969_pt1 | contig 23407 bp, 15 predicted proteins | sample CryGeyme20150102_FD_80419 | JGI IMG/M metagenome (GOLD analysis project Ga0100402, IMG submission 80419) | Groundwater microbial communities from Crystal Geyser aquifers in Utah, USA - Crystal Geyser metaG 2015-0102 | ecosystem: Environmental > Aquatic > Deep subsurface > Groundwater | place...
TGACTCTTTTGCTGCAAGAACATCTTTTAAAGCTTTATAACCACCTGTAGCTTCATAGTCACTTACATTACGTAAATGTCCTTTTGATGGTAGAATCAGGGTTTTATAGTTTTGATAATCGTTCACCATACTGATTAACTATTTTGCATTTGAGGTGGAATAATGGATTCAAACTCAGGCATTTTATCCTGTTTTAAATCTTCGATAAGTGAATCAACTTTTTCTTTAGTAAGATGATTTACATAAACATCGTTGGTAATTTGAAGCATTGGTGCATAACCACAAGCGCCTAAACATTCAGCTTGTTGAATACTGAATTTTCCATCAGGAGTAGTTTCGCCAGCTTTAATTCCAAGTTTATCTTCTAAATGGTGAAGCATTTCATAGCCACCACAAACTTGGCAAGAAAAACAGGTACAAACATCAAGCACATATTTACCCATTTCTTTTTTGAAGTATTGGGTATAAAATGTAGCAACGCCATGAATGTGTGATTCTGGTAACTCTAAAGTCTGCGCAACAAGATGCTGAACTTCATTAGTAACATGTCCGAATTTTTCCTGAGCGTACCAAAGTACAGGCATTGAAGCGGAAAGAACAGTAGGATATTTTGCTTTTATAGCATCGATCTTTTTCAGATCTTCTGAATCGAATGTGTATGTCATAATGTTATTTATCTGCGTCACCCATTACCGGATCAAGACCACCGATTAATACAACAGTATCAGCGATCATTTGTCCGTCAAGTACATTTTCCAGAACCTGTAAATTTCCAAGTGATGGAGATTTAATTTTCAATCTCCAAGGGTGACCGGTTCCGTTACTTTGAATGTAATAACCAAGTTCGCCTTTTGAAGCTTCAATTGAATGGAAACATTCAGCGCCAGCAGGAGGGCAAACTCCAGTATCAGTCATCATAAAATCGTGAATTAAGCCTTCCATTGAGAAATAAACTTCATCTTTTGAAGGATAAGCTTTTTTCGCATCGTCAAGACGGATTGGTCCTTTTGGCATTTTTTCTAAACATTGCTCAACTATGCGAATAGATTGTTCCATTTCTTCCATTCTTACATAATATCGAGCTAAGTTATCACCTTCAAGACGAGTTGGAACCTCGAAATCCATTTCACTATATTTTAAATATGGCTCGAATTTTCTTACATCGTAAGCAATTCCAGTAGCTCTTAGTGGAGCACCAGTTAAGCCAAGTTCTATTGCTCGTTCAGCAGTGATTGGTCCAATTCCTTTGTTTCTATCAAAGAAAATGCGATTTTTATTTAGAAGTTTGTACCAACCTTTTATTTCTGATTTCAAGTTTTGAACAAAATCTTTCATCATAGTAAGCACTTCTGGAGAAGCATCATTTGCAACACCACCAATGCGGCTGTGAGAAACTGTAAAACGGTGACCAGCTAGTAAATCAAAGATGTCATATAACTTTTCACGTTCTCTGAATGTCCAGATAAACATTGAAATCGCACCTGAATCCATTACCATGGCACCTAACCATAATAAGTGAGATGAAATACGAGCTAATTCACAGCCCAACATTCTAATATATTGAGCACGATCAGGAACTTCAATATTTGCAAGTTTTTCAACAGCTAAACAGAATGCAACATTACTTGCATAAGGTGAAAGATAATCCATGCGATCTGTGTAAGGCATGAATTCCTGATAAGTTTTATTCTCTGCAATTTTTTCAACTCCGCGATGCAGGTAACCAACATCAAGTCGGTTTTTCATAATCACTTCGCCATCTAATTCTAAAAGAACACGCAATACACCGTGAGTTGCAGGGTGTTGAGGTCCCATATTTAGAATCATTCGGGTATTCAGCGGGTCATCGTCGCTAACTTCAATTGTTGTGTGTTTATCTTCGAGCGATTTGTATAAACGTTCTTGGTGCTCTTTGAAAAACAGCGGTTGACCTTTTTCTACAATCTTTGTTGTCGGATGCATAATTACGCCTTGCTGTCAGGTGTTGTGGATGGAAGTGGAAGAGATCCCGGAATTCCAAGTAAAGGAAACTCTTTACGAAGCGGGTAATAATCGAAGTCTTCCGGCAAAAATAATCTTCTCAAATCAGGATGTCCTTCGAATTGAATTCCAAACATGTCAAACGCTTCACGTTCATGCCAATTAGCTGCAGGCCAAATGCCAATAGATGTTGGAATGGTTGGATTTTCTTCAGAACAACGCGTTTTGATAAACAGACGTTTTTGAGCTTTCAAAGAAATGATATTATAGATTACTTCAAATCGGTCTTCGCTAGTAAATCGGTCTGCTGCAACCATGTCGCATAGATAAATAAAACGATGTTCATTTTTTAAAAATGTAAGAACTTCGATTATAGAATCTAAAGAAACAGTAATCAGAACATCTCCCTGATAGTTAGAAATATTCAAGATTGCTGAAGCAAATTTATTTTTCAGGTCTAAAGTCAGGTTTTGATAGAATTCAGGTAAACTCATCTTATGCGTCCATTAAAACTGAATGTTGGGTTTTAATTTTTTCCTGAATATTCATTAAAGCATGAATAACTGCATCAGGGCGAGGAGGGCAACCTGAAACATAAGCATCAACCGGTAAGAAGTTGTCTACACCTTGTACCACACCATAACTACGGTGCATTCCGCCTGTTGAAGCGCAAGCTCCCATGGCAATACACCATTTAGGATCAGGCATTTGATCCCAGATTCTGCGTACGGCATGAGCCATTTTGAAAGTACACCAACCTGCAACAATCATTAAGTCGCTTTGTCTTGGTGAAAAACGAAATACTTCTGATCCAAAACGTGAGACATCATATTTAGGACCGGCAAATGCCATCATTTCGATTCCACAACAAGCCAATCCCATCGGCATTGGCCATACTGCGTTTGAGCGACCCCAGTTAACAAGAGTATCAATTCGGGTGGTTAAATAACCGTCGCCTAATGCTGCTTCTAAACCCATATCAATGTATTAAAGTGTTCTGATTAAGAATTAATTTTTTGTGAATGACCAATCGAGTGTTCCTTTTCTTAAGGTATAGAAAAGGCCAACAAACAATACTGCTATAAAAAACATCATTGCCCAAAACGCACCGTCAGACAATTTCAAATATTGAACTGCCCATGGATAGAGAAAAACTACCTCGAGATCGAAAACGATAAATTCCATTGCTACCATGTAAAAAGTAACAGAATAACGGTCTCGAGCTTCACCAATAGGATCCATCCCACTTTCATAGGGCGCTAATTTGGTGATATTAGGCCGTTTAGGCCCAAAAATTTGAGAAAGAACCATGAGTACAACAGCGAGACCCACTGCTACACCGATTAAAATAAAAATGGGCAAATATTGTTCGAACATAAAGCCTTTGTTAAATAGCTAGTTTAAATCGTGCCAAAATTAGGTTTCAATCCCACAAAAGTCAATAAAAAAGGTCAGATTCCCACTTATATTGTTAAGTATCTGAGTAATTTTACATCTATTTATAAGAAAACAGCGAAATGTTTGCTTTAAGTCTTACGTTCGATTCTGTAACTTAGACAATTGGAATACCCTGAAACGAAAATATTTATATCAAAGGTTTACTATTTTTTTGAATAGGAGTGGTTTTTAATCAATCCTTTTGAAAAGTTAGATATCTAGACTCTAATTTCAGGGAGACTTTAGAAATAGTGAATTTAAACGCAGCGGTTTACACATTTTGGAAAAAATATTAATGGAAATATTGGGTTTGTCTTCAAGCCCTAGTAGCGGTGGCGCATTTGCTTTGGTTTTAAGTGAAGCAGAAGGAGATTTACGACTTCCTATTATTATCGGAGCTTTTGAGGCTCAAGCAATTGCTTTGGAACTCGAGCATATTAGACCTCCGCGCCCAATGACGCACGATTTAATTAAAAACATTATTGTGCAATCGAATGCTGAGCTCAAAGAAGTTGTTATTAACGACTTGCGAGAAAGTACTTTTTTTGCAAAACTTGTTATTAAAACTGAACTTACGGAGTTTGATGTAGATGCAAGGCCAAGTGATGCTATTGCTATTGCCATTCGATTTGGTGTACCCGTTTACGTTAGTTCTCATGTGTTAAAAGAAGCGGGTATTATGGCAGAGTCCGATTCAACAAAAACACCAGTTGCTGTTGAAGATGAAGCAAAGAAAGAACCAGAAAATCGTCCTGTAACCATGGAAGATCGTTTAGTAAATCTTACAAAAAATCTTGATCTTGCCATTGCAAATGAAGATTATGAAAAAGCAGCTCGATTAAGAGATGAAATTAACAAATTGAAAGGCTCAGCGTGAGCATACAAAGACAATCCTTTTCTTCACTTCCTTTTTCTCGCCTATTTAATGATTACTTAAGTGAAAAACAGGAGATCATCTCTTTTTTCAAAACTAAACCTTCTGACTTACTCTTAACATTCCCCGAAAGAAAATCATTTATATCGAGAGAGGTTTTGGTTAATATTGTTCGTGATTTTAACGCTGACTTAGAGCTTTCCGATTTATCAAAGCATAATATTGACTTACTGGCAAATGAGAACACATTTACGGTAACAACTGGTCAGCAAATAGGTTTATTTGGCGGATATTTGTACACATTGTACAAGATTGTTACCACCATCAAATTGGCAAAAGAGCTGAGTGAAAAACATCAAAAGAATGTTATTCCAATTTTTTGGATAGCTGATGAAGATCATGATTTTGATGAAGCTAATCATGTTTCGGTGATTAAAAATGATAGTTCTGTGGAAACGATATCGATTAAACGCCCAAGTGATTTGCATCAACAAGTTGGTCGTGAGCAAGTGAATGCTGATGTTGAAGATCAAGTAAATCAATTTTTTGAAGCATCGGGAAGTTCACAATTTAGCGATGAATTAAAAACTTGGCTAAGTGAGGATTTTAATCCTAAAAACACTCAGAAAAATGCGTTTCTAAGATTTATAAATCGTTTATTTGGCAAGCATGGGATTGTGTTTTTCGGAAGCGATACTAAATTAATTAAACAAGCAGCACTCCCTGTTTTTGAAACAGCAATAACTAAAGCTGTTGAAGTTTACGATGCTTTAGAATCTCAAAGTAAAGCAATTGAATCGGTTTATCACAGACAAGCGACAACTGATCATTCTTTACTTTTTTTGAATTGTAAAAGAGGTCGAATAAAACTTCATTTAGAGGTTAAAAAATTTATTTGGAGTATCGAAGAAAAATCGTTTTCATCAGACGAATTACTTGCAAAAATTGAGACAGATCCCAATTTGTTATCTCCGAATGTATTCCTTCGTCCAATTGTTCAAGAGTTTGTGTTACCCAATATTGCATACATTGCAGGCCCAGGCGAGTTAGCGTATTATGCTCAGATGAAAAAGATGTACGAGGTGTTTGATGTTCCAATGCCGGTCATTATTCCAAGACTTTCTGCAACTGTAATTGAAAAGCCGTTTCAACGTTATTGGGGTGAATTACCCGTTCAATTTGAAGCCTATTTCAAACGAATTGAAGATTTGGAACGTGAATTTGTCGCTCAAAATCAACCGTTTGATATAGAAAATCATTTTCAAAGTTGGATTGAAGCTTCAAGAGAGACCGCTAAACGGTTTAAAGATGAAATTGTACATCTAGATCAAACCTTAGATCAAAGCGTTGAAAGAGCACTTCATACTTATCAAAATGAATTGGAAAAATTAAAGGGAAAAGTTTCCAAATCAGTTAAAAATAAAGATGAAATTACACTTCAGCGCATCAGAAAAGTTCATGCTAGTCTTTATCCTCTAAATGGTTTACAGGAAAGAACTATTGGTTTTGCCCATTTTTTAAACAGATATGGGTTGGATTGTTTTGAAAAACTTTTTGATAATTCAGTCTCAGCACTTGAAACGAATCATATTTTACTGTTTATTTAATGCTGTATGAAACTGAAAGCTGAGTTAAGAGAGTTTGCTCTATCGTATCGAAATTCTTTGGACGAAGAAAAGTATATGAACTTATCTTTGGCGATTACCTATAAATTATGTTATATGTTTCCGTTCAAAGAAGCGTATGATTATCACTTTTTTATAGGTTCTGCTCAGAAACGTGAGATAATTACAAAACCATTAATTGATGTGTTGTTAAAATCTGGTAGAAATGTATTTGTCCCTAAAGTAAATAAAGATAATATTTTAAGTACTCATAAAATTCATACTTTATTAGACTTGAAATTCGGTGCGTTTGGTATTGAAGAGCCAATAACGTTTTCAACAAATACAACTAATTTTGATTGCATTATTGTTCCTATGCTAGGCGCAGATATTAAAGGAAATAGAGTTGGATATGGTAAAGGATTTTACGATCGATTCTTAGAAAATGCAAACGGAGTAAAAATAGGAATCGTTTTCGATGCCTGTTTGGTTGATGAGCTAGAATCTGAGGAGCATGACATTCCTTTAGATTTAATTATAACAGAAAACAGAGTCATAGAGACAATAAGACGGTAACTAAATGTTACTTTAAGCGTATCGCTTCCAGCACCAAAAATGTAGAATAGACTATGGCAGAACGATTTAAGACGAGTACAGAAAGAATATCATTAGACGATTCAGTTAATTATACTGAATCAGATTTAAAACAAGCGTTTGAAAGTTTCATTCAGGAAGAACCTGAACAGACTAAAACGAATGTAATCAATTTTACAAGTGTATTGGGAACGGCCATGATGTTGATGGCTTCATTATTTTTTATTGGGAAAATCTTGCCAGGTGATATTTTTAGTGATATAAATGATTGGATGCAACCCTTAGCAATGATTGGTGGTATTTTTGTAACTTTTAAAGGGCTTGGAATTTTTTCGAGACGGAGAAATCGCAAAAAGAAAAAACAAGAATTAGAGGAAAGTCCTTCGTTTTTGAAATATAAAAGTGCTCCAAATTATGCTTCGACTTCTGGAACAGCATCAGGTTCTTCTACATCAAATTCTAAAACATCTTCTGGAAAATCAACAATTGGTTCCACTGAATTTGAACGCGCTTACTATGATACCTATGCATTAAAAAAAAATAAAAAGCTCTATAAATCAAGGTTAGACAAAAAAGTTGATGGAGTTTGTGGTGGATTAGCCAAGTATTTGGGAGTCAGTTCTACAGTCGTTCGTTTGATATTCATAGTTGCCACATTTATGGGTTATGGTTCACCCATTCTACTGTACTTAGGTTTAAGTATAGCCTTATCAAAAGAGCCAAAAATTTTAAGTGAAGTTCAAGAATAATTGATTTCGATGAAAAAATGCTAATTACATTCGAAGGTATTGATGGGTCAGGAAAAAGCACTCAAATTCAACTTTTAAAAACGTTTATTGAAGCAAATTTAGGCAGAAACGTAGTCGTTTATCGTGAGCCTGGTGGAAATATTGTTTCAGAAAAAATCAGGTCTTTATTGTTAGATACAGATTTTGAAATTCAACCAGTTACGGAAATGTTACTATTTTCTGCAGCAAGAGCTCAATTGGTTGCCGATGATGTAATGCCCAATTTAAAAAATGGATCGATAGTAATTTTAGATCGCTTTTATGATTCCACAACAGCTTATCAAGGTTATGGAAGGGGAGCTGCTCCAATAAATGAAATTCATGCACTTAATCATTTTGCTGCACTTGGTTTGAAACCCGATGTCACTTTCTATTTACGTTTAGACCTAGAAGAGGCTCAATTGCGAAGATCTGGTGATGAAAAAGACAGAATGGAACGCTCAGGAAATGCGTTTTATGAAAAAGTGATTCAAGGGTTTGATGAAATGGCGAAGCAGGAAAGTCGTTTTTGTGTTTTAGATGCTTCTTTAAGTAAAGAAGAAATTCATAGGTTAATTACTGAAAAAGTAGTTTCCCTTTTATGATGATTTTAAAATACTTGGGAAATTGATACTACTGAATAATTGGAGAGAGTTTTTTAATAAAAGAAGATAATTTTTGTTGAAATTGATTATTAACTCAAATTCGGACTTCGTTTCTAAACAAACTTCACTGGTTTTTGCCAAAAAAAGGTCATCCCGTGCCCCGACACGGGATCTAGGTCTAATATCTTTTACGCCATAAGCAGATCTTTTGTACAGATTAGTTCTAAGTCTGAGATGCTGGGTCGGGGCCAAGCATGACGAAATAACGCATGTGAAATAAAAACAATATTTTGCGAATAGATTATTGTTTTTGTTTATTTATTTATTTATTTCCAAATTAAACCTTTTTAAAATTAATAAACTTTACAAAAGGTCTAAGTCCGAAAGTTAAGTTATTAAACAGAGTTCGGAATAAGGATTAGTACAATATTTTTAATCAAAACCTAGAATTGACATTGGAGAACCTCATTTGGCTTCGTAGTTCAATCTCGAATTTAACCCCAACCTAGGCAGAGATTCTTCAGGAAAGTTTTCGGGGCAGAATGACAAATTTTTTTACCTGTTAAAAAATTATTTCTTAGTCTTTATCATTAAAACTATTGATGCGAAAAGGAATATTAAATGGGGAATTATGGCAGCATTCAAAGGGCTCAAAACGCCGTTAATTCCAAGTGGCTCAAATAGTTTCATTATTGTTAGGTAAAGGAAACTGACTCCAAGACCAATAGCTAGATAAACACCTTTTCCGCCTTTTCGCCTAACAGATGCTAGACAAAGACCAATAATAATTACAATTGGGATTGATAGAGGATAGCTCAATTTTGAGTAAAACTGAACAGTTGGAAGTTCCAAGCCACCAGCACCACTTCGTTCAACAGATTCTAAGTATTCTACAATTTCGGGATAAGTTAATTGAAAGATATCTGCTGATGTGCGTGATAAATCTCTTGGAAAAATAGTTAAAACTGTGTCTTTTTGGGTTTGTTTAATTTCTGTAACTCGATCGAATTCAAATTTTCGGAATGTAATATCAAATAATCTCCAGACTTTAAGAGTATCGATATATTGCATTCTTGCAACTTCTGTTTGCCGAACTAGTGAATCAGCTTTATAGTCTAACATTGAAATTCGATATCCAATTTTAGAACTAGGTTCAAAGTAGTTTATTTGAATAATTGAGTTTGGTGAGGTTTGTCGTAATAGTTTGCTTTTATCGAGACGGTCACTTTTTCGGTTAATATACGTTCGTTCAAATTTGATACGCTCTCTATTCGAATAAGGAACAACATAACCATCTAAGTAACTCACAAAAGTCATAGCAATTATTCCAACAAAAATGAATGGGATACTTATTCGATAAAGTGACACCCCAGCGGCTTTTAGTGCAATAAATTCAACACGATCTGCTAATTGACCAGAAATAAGAAGTGCTGCTACAAAAAGAGAAACTGGAGCAACGAGGCGAATAATTTCAGCAATATAATGGACATAATAATTACCCCAAATTTCAGCAGCAGTTGCACCTCTATCTGAAAAATCATCGCTATTTTCAGAAAAATCGATAATTATAAAGATAAAGACGAGCAAAAGTAACATCAAGACAGTTACAGAAATCATTCGTTTTATAATGAACCGATCTATAGTATTTGGAAATTTTAATCTCATCAAAAAAACCTATTCCTAATAATTTTGATATTGAGAAAAACGGCAATAATGGCAAAAACAAAATTTATAAACCACATTCCCACAAATGGTGAAACAACAAGCCGATCAGCTAATTTTTCACCCTGAATAAGTCCAATCCAGTAAAAAGTGAAAATGATGGCAGCAAAAACGGCTGCAATCCCCAAATTTCCTTTTTTTGTGAGTAAACCAAGTGGCGCTCCAATAAAAACAAATAAAATGCATCCAATAGGAATGGCGACTTTTTTGTGAATTTCGACCCAATATTTTGATAATCGCTCATTTTTCCATTTTAAAGTATTTTTAACGCCATCATAATTAACCGAACGTGTTCGAATTCCTCGAATAGAAGTGCGCATTGCTTCTCTTTGTGTTTCAAATGAGGGAAGATTATTCAAAGCTATAAACTTTGAAAGTTTGGGTGTATTTTGTTCATTTCGAGGTCTAGTTTGAATGTTATGAAGAGAGTCATTTCTTGCTTTTAATGAATCAGATCGTTGTCTTGAATTTGCATATTTAACAAACTTAAAGGTGCCAGATCGATTTTGTTCATAGGAAGATTTATTTTCGTTCTCAATTTCAGCTTGTAGTGTTTGAATTACTTCAAACATGGCTTCAGCTCGCATAGTTCTATCATTTCGACCACGGGATTCAGGGTTTGACCTAGAAAATTCGAGTTTGGACAAATCAAAATTAATGGAGTACGATTTAAAAGCTGTCTTTTCAATAGTTACTTCCCCTGTTGATCGGTTCAGAATAGTGCGAAAAATTTCTCCATTAAATAAAATAAGATTTAGATTTTCAGTACTTGGGATAGTACTTAGTCGACCTTTTTCTGCTTTAATCAAGGCTTCATCTTTGCCATCTCGCGCTTCTTGGAAAAGACTGATTTTATATAAAGAATCTGATTCAGGAGGAATGGATGAAACAAGAAAAGTATACCCTTCAATTCCGTCGTAAAAAACACCTTCTTTTAAATCAAATCCTGGCTTTTTCATCCTAATATCAATAAATAGAGCTCGTGCCCGATAATTGGCTTCTGGTAGAATATAATTGGAAAACAAAACAAGGAGTAAAAATAAAACGCCGCCTGCAATTAAAAGAGGTGAAATCATTCTAAATGGGTGAATTCCTGCCGCTTTAACAGCTGTAAATTCATTTGATTCTGAAAAAGAGCCATAAACCATTAAGCTTGCAACTAAAACCGCCATAGGAACGGCAAGTACGACCATGTATGCTAAATTCGTTAAAATTAATTCAAGAATTACCGAAAGAGGTAAACCTTTTCCTACAATTTTGTCTAGATAAAGCATTAAAAATTGCATTAGAAGCAAAAACATAATTGTAAGAAACACAAAAAGAAACGGACCGATGTGGCGTTTTAATAAGTCATTTTGTAGAGATTTTGGGCCAAATTTCATTCAATATTGTTGATGTAATGCTCAATTCGTGGTATTATACGAAAAATGTTTTCTCACTACATACTTTAGGTGTAATAAGAAGCGTTCTATCGTGAAATTAAGGATTCAAATGAAACAAGTGCTGCATATTTTATCAGACTTTACTTACCTTTACCAAAGTTTTAAAACTAGTTTAAACTCACCAAAATTAACGTTTCAAACAATTAACTTACTGTTGCCTATCGCTTAAGGATACTGTTCACTTAACTTAGATTTATACTTTTTGGTGATTTACCGTAATATATTCTTACGAACATTTTCTATAATCTTTTTTATTGCATTGGGCTACAATTATGCAGGGGCTCAGCAGCGTGAGAAGGATACCACATTGGTAACAGTTATGCCTGAGAAACTGTACGATAGAAGTGTATTCGTATCCAAACCAAGGACTCCTTACACATCTCCGTTTAGAACAAAACGAAGTGGTCTTGTTGAGATTCCGGCAGCACAGCCTAAAATTGAAATAAAATACGACCCTCAAACAGGTGAATACTCTGTTTCACAAACAATAGATGGAGTTCCAATAGGTGTACCCATTTCTTTAAGTTTGCAGGAATTTACCGCTCTTACTCGTGAATCATTTAAAAATGAAAGCTTAACAAGATTAGCACAAACCGCTAATAATCGTAGGCAAGGTCAGCAGGGCTTAATCGATTTTAAATTTTCTGTTCCTGGGGGAAAAGAATCGGTGTTTACAACCATTTTTGGAAAGCCTGAAGTAAATCTACGAGTTACAGGAACGGCAAATATGAATGTTGGGGCTGCCATACAAAGAGATGAAAACCCTTCCGTTCCAGAAGATCAAAGACAACGAGTTGACCCAACATTTGAACAGAACTTGAAATTGAACATTCAGGGTGGAATTGGGGATAAGCTAACTATAAACACTGACTGGGATACTGAGCGCCCATTTGATTATCAGAATAGATTACGAATTGCTTATACAGGTTATGAAGATGAAATTATAAAAAGCATTGAATTGGGTAATGTGGGGATGGAAACAGGAAACTCCTTAATCTCTGGTGGACAAGCACTTTTCGGGATAAAGTCAGTTGCGCAGTTAGGTGCATTAAAAGTAACCTCGGTAATTTCTCAAAAAGAAGGAACTGGAAATTCAAAATCTATTGATGGCGGTTCCACAGAAGAAACATTTAGACTAAATCCCACAGATTATGAAGATGATCGTCACTTTTACATCGATTATTATACTTATGATCGATATGATGAAGCTTTAAGTAATCCGATTAATCAAATTGCTCTGTATAACATAAATCAATTAGTAGTTTACAAGTTAAATTTAGGTACACAAAGAAACGATAATTTTGTTCAAGGGGTTGCCATTTCAGATTTAGGTGTTGTTAAAAATGGACTTACTGGTCGTTTCGAGATGCCAAATACGGAACGAGATGAAATAGCTGATGAGTATTTAGATGAAATTAGAACGGCAACATTAGACACTATTGATGTTGTAAGTGTGGCAAATCGTTTGGGTGTAGAAAGCCAAAATGTGGTTAAAGGGTTCTGGGTTCCTCTTCAATTAAATGTGGATTACATTTACGACAAAACACTAGGTACGATTTCCTTATTAAACTCAGCTTTACAATCGAACGAAGCATTAGCTATAGCCTTTCAAAATCAGATAGGTACAAATATTGAAGAAGTTGGTGATGTGAACGTTTTAGGGGAGCAAATTTTGATATTAAAGTTAATTCGTCAACAGAATATAAATCCTCAATCTACGACTTGGGATTTAACGATGAGGAATGTGTATTCCTTGGGGCCATCAAATATTTCATCCGACGGTTTTCAGTTCAATTTATATTTCACAGGGAGTAATGTACCTTTAGAAAATATTCCGGGTATTCCTGCTAACTTATTGCAATTATTAGGTTTGGATAGAGTGAATTTGAATCGTGAAATTAATCCAGATAACTTGATTGATTTTTCAACAGGAGTTATTGATGGAGTTGGTGGTAAAATTTATTTCCCATATACCAAACCATTTGGTGAGCGAATTATTGAAATTATAGAAGCAAGTACCATTGCTGATAAAGAGAAAGCAATTGAAGAATGGTCTTTTCCCGAATTGTACACAATTAAACAAGGTGTTGCGAAACAGGAATCCAAACGGAATTTATTTGAAATGTCTGGAACTGTAAAGGGTGGTACAAGTGGTTCTTTTTATTTAGGTTATGCGCTTGTTGAGGGTTCAGTAAAAGTTTTTGCAAACGGTGTTGAACTACAAGAAGGATTGGACTTTGAAGTCGATTATTCCATTGGAAACGTGTATATCACCAATACTCGATATTTAGCAAAAGGGCAAAAAATTAAAGTTGATTACGAAAGTAACAACATTGTTCAAATTCAACAAACAACGTTTACTGGTGTTCGTGGAGAATATCAAGTAAATGATAATATTAAGTTTGGCGCAACTTATTTCAATTTGAAAGATAATCCGCTTACAGATAAAATTCGAATTGGGGATGAACCGATTAATAACTCAGTTTACGGATTCGATGCAAAAGCTAAATTTGAAACACCATGGCTTACAAAAGCGCTTGATTTCCTTCCCCTCATTGAAACAAAAGCTCCATCAAGTATTAACTTTTCGGGTGAATTTGCCCAATTAAAACCAGGAGTTGCACAAACGAATGCGGTTCAAGCAGCTATCGATGCAAATAGATTGTATCCAGATGAAGAACAAGGTGTTTCTTTTATTGATGAATTTGAGGGTTCGAAAACAAGTTTTAATTTTGCATCACCAACAAGATGGTCTCTTGCAGCTGCTCCAGCAGCAATTCCTGGTTATGATACAGATCTAGGTTTAGCACCAACGTCACTTTTATCAAAAATTGAACGTTCTGATATGCGTTCTCAATTTGCATGGTATTCTATTCCAATAAATGTGAGCTCAATTATTGATGTGCCAAGAACTAGAGAAACACGTTTAATTCAAGTTTCGGATGTTTTTGATCGACAAACGCTTCAGCAAGATAATTTTTTGAATACTTTGGATGTTTATTACAACCCAAGAACTCGTGGACAATACAATTATAATCGACAACTGAAAAATCTATTAGAAAATGAACCAGAAAAAACTTGGGGTGGAATGACAACCACTTTACCTCAAGGTTTAGAAAACTTAACATTAAATAATATTGAATTTATTGAATTTTGGGTACAACCAATTATCCCTGATTCTATTTTGAGAAATGGGACGACTGCAAGTGCAGCTATTAAAGAAGATTATAGGGGTAAAATTTATATCGATTTGGGAACGATTTCTGAAGATTTGATTCCGAACTTTAGTTCAAATAATGAAGACGGGTTGGCGCAAGGTGGAGCTGCCAATTTGAATGAAGATCAACAAAGTGGAATTCCTGCTCGATCTTTAGTACTTCGTAGGCCAATTGATTATGATGGTCAGTTTTCGATTAATTCGTTGGAAGATGAAGATGTTGGTTTAGATGGAATTCCGAATAATCCTGGTTTAGGTGATTATAATGAAACTGATTTTTTTGAAGATTTTATTGCGAGTGTTCAACAACAATATGGAACGAATCACCCCGTAACACAAGCCGTTTTTGCGGATCCATCAAACGATGATTATTATTATTGGGCAGAATCGGCTTATGAAGGTAAATCATTACAAGAGCGCTTTTTACGCATGTTTGGGTATTCAGAAGAAAACTCACGAACAACTGGTGAAAAAAGAGCAATAACAAACCGACCTGATGCAGAGGGTTTAATTATTCCAACCGCACCAAATACACGAGATTCTTATTATCAGTATGAAATTGATTTGAATCCAGCAGATCCAAGTTCACTTTCAAAAGATTTACCTTATATCGTTGATATAACAGAAGATAGAAATGAAGGAAGTAATTGGTATCAAATTCGAATCCCTTTAGAGACTTTTAAACGTAAATTTGGCGATGTTCAGGATTTTCAATCGGTTACTCACATGCGTTTTTGGATGTCTGGTTATAAAAAACCATTTACCTTACGATTTGCAACGTTTGAGCTTGTAGGTTCACAATGGAGAAAAGCGGAAGCAGTTGGAAACTTCGGAAATCTCTCAACAGATTTTTTTGTTTCAACCATTAATGTTGAAGAAAATAAAAGTAGAAGACCAGTTCCTTATGTTACGCCAAGTGGGGCAATACGAGCTATTAACAGAACTCAACAAGGAAACTTATTAGCAAACGAGCAATCACTTTCTCTTCAAGTAAATGACTTGCGTGGTGGAGATTTACGAATGATTCGCCGAAACTTTACCGGCGGAATGAATTTAATAAACTATTCGAATTTAAGAATGTTTGTTCACGCTGAGGGATTTGATAGACGAGGTCAAGCAGAATTAGTTGTGAGAATGGGTCGAGATTTAGAGCGGGAATATTATGAATATCGCCAACCGTTAACTCCAACGGACACTTCATATTTTGTGAGTTTGCCAAGAGATTATGACGATGCACTTCAAGAAGAAATAGAAGAACGAGTTTGGCTGCCAGAAGAAAATGCAATGAATATTGTTCTAAGTTCTCTGAACTCTCTAAAACAGCTCAGAAACTTGGCAGGAGTTGATCCATCAGTTACCTATTATGATTCAACTTTGGTAAGAGATGCTCCGCCAGGAACTCGAATAGGGATTAAAGGAAATCCTTCTTTACAAAATATTTCAGAAATTGGGATTGGGATGATGAATCCAGCTAGATTAATATCGGATGGATCATCGCAAAATATTTATTTAAAGCAATCATTAGACGCAATTATTTGGGTAAATGAGCTTAGGGTATCGGGCTTTGATAATGCAGAAGGATGGGCAGCAAACGCTTCTGCAAATATTCAATTAGCAGATATTGGATCAGTGAATGGAAAAATATTAACAAGTCGGGCAGGTTATGGATCTTTAGATTCTCGTTTAGGAAACCGGCAAAGAGCCGATCGCTTACAATATGATTTTGGTACAACTTTCAACGTGCATAAACTCTTGCCACAAAAGTATGGTTGGAATATTCCAATTGGCTTCAATTACAACAATAGTTTGTCAACACCTCAATTTTTGCCAAGAGAAGGAGATATTCGTCTAAGTGATTTTACAGATGCTGTTCGTTCTCAGGATGTTCCTGTAATTGTTCAAGATAGTTTAATCAGTGCGAAATTGCGTGAGGTTCAGGATTTTTCAGAACGGACTTCATTTACACTAAGTAATTTGTCGAAACGAAATTCTGATTGGAAGATCCTTCAATATACGCTTGATAATTTGAACACGAATTATTCGTATTCTCAAGAAAAACGAAGAAATGTAAACGATATTTATAAAGACTCGTGGAATTTTAATGCAGGAATGAGTTTTAGTTATACTTTCAAAAAAGTAGATTTATTGCGACCATTTTGGTTTGTTGAAGATATTTCTTGGTTAAGTATGTTATATGATTTTCAATTGGGATATATGCCAACTTCGATAAATATGTCTGGAACTTTGGCAAGAAGTTATCAAGAATGGCAACGGAGATCTTTAGATGCAACGCAACTACCAATTTTGCAAACGCATCAGTTTGATTTTAATCAGACAGCAGGTTTTTCCTATAACTTAACACCAACTATTCCAATTTCTTTCAGTTCACAATCAAAATATTTCCTGAATAGTGCCGGAGAAGTTAGAAATCCAGATGATCCGACTCAGCCTTTTGATTTGGTTCCAACCTTTAAAGCTTTAGAGAATGTTTTTAAAGCAGATTCAACCGGTGCACGACAAGAGAGTTATTCCGAGAATTATGGTATTAGCTGGCGCCCTCAAATCAATAAGATTAAATCTTTAAATTGGCTTAGTTACTCCACTACTTACAGAGGAGGATTCCGTTGGCAAAATTCACCACAAGGTTCGAATCAAGGTGCATCAATTGGTAACTCGTATAATCTTGACCAGAATATGAGTATCAAGATTCAAGAAATTTTCAAAAAAGTTCCATTCTATGATGAATTGAAGAAAGCAGATGACAAAGAAAGTCGGGAACGTGCTAGGATAGCTGCAGCTGAAAAGCGAAAAAAAGAAAATGAGTTGAGATTAGAAATGATGAGGCAGAAAAATCCTAATGCGGTTAAAAATGCAGCAAAGCCGACTAGTAAACCTGCAGAAAAGAAAGAGGAAGATCGGGAAGGGAATCTTTTGTATATAGGCCGAAAATTAGGTTTAGCTTTATTTAGTATGCAGAATTTTGATGTGAACTATGGACATGCAGAAACTTCAGCGCAAAACGGATATGCTGGAAATTCATCCATTTTTAACATGTTTAATACTTCTGCTGATGGAAATTCATTTTCGCCGCCGTTTATGTATCGTGTTGGTTTAACGCGCATGTTAAACGATGTGGTTACTAACCCTTTTGAAGAGCAAAGTTGGAATATTACGATGAACGAAACCTTTCAAGATAATTTTACTATGTCTTCAAAGTTTCAACCATTTAAGAATTTTTCAGTGGATTTAGACTGGAATTTTGGGTGGAATAAAAGTGTATCGCGATTATTAATTTTAGATCCTTTAAGTAATGAAGGCGAAAATCAAATAAACGAAACGGGTGATATTAGCTCTAGTGTTTGGGCTTTTGGTGGTGACTTCTCAGAGTTTTTTAGACGACAATTGCAAAGAGGTTTAGATGACTATAATGCAACGGATAGACTTATTTCTGATGCGAATGGCAATAGTGATGGATTAACAATTTTGGATCGAGATGCAATTCAAAAAGATTTTGTTCAGACTTATTTAGCGAATACGGGTACTGGATTTGGTAAAAATGGATATATGCCTTTTCCATTACCAAACTGGAAAATTAACTGGTCTGGATTGGAAGATATGTTCCCGTTTTTATCTGATTATGTTTCGCGAATTACCTTAAACCATTCGTATAGTGGTAGTTATCGTACAAGTTGGAAATTTAATCCAAATTTTGGCGAAGAGTTGAGTTCTCCGCTTTTCCAACAATCAACAATTAAAGTAAGCACTGAAATTCAAGAATATGAAGCTTCTACCTTAACAATTGATCGCCGCTTTATGCCTGTAATTGGGCTTAACATTACTTGGAAAAATAATGTGAGTACACGTTTGCAGTATGATTATTCAAAGTTGTTAACAATGAGTACTTCAAATCCAACTATGACAGAAAAAACATCTCAAGGATTTAAGTTTACTGGAACTTGGCAGAAGAGGGGATTCCGTTTGCCGTTTTTCAATAAGCTGAGAAATACGTTGGATTTATCGGTTTCTGCAAGTTATTATGAGGAAGCTAATTTACGTCGCCAATTTACAGCTGTATTAGCAAATAGTTTGGTTGATGGCTTAAATTCAACAAATGCCAACGATTACGATTTTGTTGATAATTCGGATTTGGGCGTTGTAGGAGATACGCGGATTAAATTAACGGGGTTAGTTGGTTATCAGTTTTCTAGTATGGTGAAAGCAAATTTTGAGTATACCTATGACCATGCAATTCCTAAATCTACGCAGACTTTTGAGCGGGTTACACAGAATATTCGTTTTAATGTGATTGTTACTATTCGCTCAAATTAAGACTGAAAAAAACTGATGTATCGCACTAAATTTTGAATTTTTAATTAAGAATTTAAATTTCAGAATTCAGAATTAATTTTATTCTCTCCAGAATTTTGGGCTGAATAAAATTAAAACAGTAAATAATTCCAATCTCCCAATCATCATTGCGAACGATAAAACCCATTTTCCTAAAGTTGGAATTGCTGCGAAATTATCTGTTGGTCCGAAAGAAGAAAACCCTGGCCCTATATTCCCTAAACAAGCAATACTCGCCCCAATTGATGACATAAAGTCGATATTCATAAATGCTAATATTACCGCAACCGTTGCAAAAATAAAGATATAAAGAATGAAAAAGCTAAGAACAGTTCTTATTACGGCAGGTTCAACCGTATATCTTCCGATCCGGACAGGTAAAATCGCTTTTGGGTGAAGAGTTTGGGTGATTTCCTTAAATGAATTTCGGATCAAAATTAACCAACGAATCATTTTTACACCACCGCCAGTTGAGCCTGCGCAACCACCTGTGAAAAACAATAAGACTAAAACTATAAATGCTACAGTTGGCCAAATATCATAATCAGCGGTTCCGAATCCAGTTGTTGTTATTATTGAAATGGCTTGAAAACCACCATAGCGAAAAGAGTCTCCCAGGCTTAAACCACTTTGCCAAAAAAGTGATAAGCTGATTACAATTACCGAACCAACACTGACTAAAGTATAAAAACGAAGCTCTCTGTTCGATAAAAACGCATCAAATTTTCCCGTTAACATTCTGTAGTGAAGCGCAAAGTTAACGCCCGCTAAGTACATGAAAATGATAATAATCACATCAATATAGACGGAATTAAAATCTGCTACGCTGCCATTCTTTGTTGAGAATCCGCCCGTCGCCATGGTTGCAAATGCATGATTAATCGCATCAAACCAATCCATTGATGGATGAATCCAGAGCAAGAGAAATTCTACTAAAGTAAAACCAGCATAAACGACCCATAATAATTTCGCAGTATGTTGAACTCTAGGTGTTAGTTTATCAGCTGTAGGGCCAGGAGTTTCGGCTTGAAATAATTGCATTCCACCAAAACCAAGTAAAGGTAAAATGGCGATAGAAAGTACAATAATTCCCATTCCACCTAACCAATGGGCTAAAGAGCGCCAAAATAAAAGTGATTTTGGGAGCATTTCAATATCAGGATTTTTTTGACCTAAATCGGTAACTCCTCCAAAAATGGTTGCGCCCGTTGTGGTTAGTCCGCTCATGGTTTCAAAAAAAGCATCTGTATAACTACTCAAGACATTGGTTAAGACAAATGGAAGTGCGCCAACGGCAGATAAACCTAGCCAAGTTAAACTTACAATTAGAAATGCTTCTCTGTTTTTTAACTCACGCTTTGGTTTGAAAATATAAAATAGACTTCCGCCTAAAAGGAAAGAAATTAAAGCAGATATTAAAAAAGCCATCCAAGTGTCTTCTTGATAAATGAAATCGATAATCATGGGAAGCAATAATGCAAACCCCATGAAAAAAATAAAAGCTCCAACAACACCAAAAACAATCCCGAAATCAAAGGTTAGGTGTAAGTGTTTTGAAATACCAATACTGCTAAAAAAACCATTCTTTTTCAGTTTTGAAAAGACACGTGCAAAAGCAAGGCGAAAAGGAGATTCAGTGAGTTTCAAAGTGGTTTTTAATTAATAAAAGACGGTTAATTTCTAAAATGAGTATGAAATTAGGAATAAAGATACACTATAATTCATCATCGTTAATTTTAGGTTTTAAGAGTAATTTAGTCAAGTAGGTTGCACATCAAAATTTATTTGCGATCAAAAAGGAATTTTACGGGTTTGATTCTTTTTTTGAATCTAGTCATGGTTTTACAAGAAATTCACTTATGAGTCCGCATCAAAAAGTCGATTATAGAGTTTTTAACCCATTGGGATTTACTAGAAACTCCGATGGTTCCGCTAAAATGTCATTTCCAGATTTTTACTCCTGTGATAAAATGCAAACGTGAAAATGTAAACAAAAATCTAAATGCCAATACCTATAAATATTCATCAAAAAGAATTTGAATGTTTAGTAAAAACAGCTAGTTAGTTCGTCAATTGCATCGGGTAGAGCAAAAATAATAACTCTATCATTTTCTCGAATTATGGTGCTACCAACTGCAATATCAGCTTGGTCTCCACAAATTATTCCACCGACTACAACGTTTCTTGGAAATTTGAGTTGACTTAAGGGCTTGTTTATTACTTTTGATTTTGCTGTTGCAACCAATTCTAGAACTTCGGCTTCTATTCCGTGTAAAGCCGTTACAGAAACCACCCGACCTTGGCGAACATAGCGATGAATTTCGTTTGAAACAGATTGTTTTACATTTACTGCAGCATCTAAACCAATGGTTTGACTTAGAGGAATGTAACTTGGTTTTGAAACAAGAGCTACTGTTTTTCTAACTTCTAAGTGTTTGGCCATCAGACAACTAATGATATTTGATTCTTCATCGTTCGTTACAGAAATAAAGGCATCCATATCATCGATTCCTTCAGCGACTAATAAATCGGGGTCTGCAGGATTTCCATTAAGAACTAAAACATCGTGAAGTTTATTTGCCAAGTAAGTCGCTTTATCAAAATCGGGTTCTATAAGTTTTATTCGCCAATCTCGAGTGTCATTCATGAGCATTTCTGCAATCATTTCACCAATTGCAGTTCCACCTGCAATCATTACTCGGCTTAAACTTTTTTCGTGATGACCTGTACTTCTAACAATAGCTTTTACATCAGCTGTTTTTGCTAAAACAAATATTTGGTCGTTTTTTTGAAGTTTTGTTTCCCCTTTTGGAATTAAAGTCATTCCACCACGGTGAATGGCAACTACTCTAAATTTGACATAATCGAGTTCTTTTGTGTATTCGATCATTGTTTTGCCCAAAATAGGACAGGTTTTATCGAGCTTAATGCCTACTAATTGCATTTTTTTATCAGCAATATTAAGAACATCGGAAGCCGCAGCTCTTTTTAATAATTGAACAATATCGAGGGCAACGGAATATTCTGGATGAATAACAACATCAATCCCTAAATCGGATGGTTTGATAGGTGAATCGGGAGAGGTTAACTCATTTGAACGGACTCTGGCAATCACTTTTTTAACACCTAAGCGCTTACTCATCATTGCTGCTATCATATTCACTTCATCAATACTTGTGGCTGCTACAACAATGTCTGCATCAGGTACACCTGCTTTAACTAAGTCTTTACCAGAAGTAGCATTTCCTTCAATAGCTAAAACGTCTAATTTTTCTTGAACTCGCCCTAATGCTTCTTTATCGCGGTCGAGAATCGTAACATCGTGATGATGTGTGGAGAGTAGAGCTCCAAGATAAAAGCCGACTTCACCGGCGCCGATAATAACAATCTTCACTACACAAATGGGTTAATTTGACCAAAGTTTACAAGAAATCTGAACAAATGAAAATTCTTTAGAATATTTAATGGAGCTGGGTGAGTCTGAGAGATGAAAAGTTTAGATTGAATTGGCATTTGTAGGCATAAATACTTGGTAAATTCAACAAAAATACATCAAAAGTGTTATATGCTTCTTTATTGAGATTGATTAAACTAAGGCTTAAAAATTAGTCACTTAATTTAAATAACATGAAGTTTATCGTTACAATACTCCTCGTTTTATCAAGCGTTACAATGGCCTTTTCACAGACTAAATGGCAACAAATTGACGGGCCAGAAACAGAAACCGTTCAAACTATTTTTAAAGATCCCGTTTCTGGGAAGTTTTTTGCATCAGTTAAGTTTCAAACGTATTCCTATTATTTAACTCAGCCATTTCCATCAATTTACACCTCAGATGATGGAATAAATTGGACTCCATTAATTATTAAAACAAAAGAAGGAGCATCTACAGATTTAACCAATTTACATGTAAGGATACATAAGTTTATTCGGTATAAAGATGCTTTAATGGGTTTTGGGAATTTTAGTATTGCTTCATTAGATAATGGCGCAAGTTGGTATTTAAATGGAGCCAATGGAACATGGCCAACCATTGATGGCGATACTTTGTTTAGTACAGAATACTCATCAAAGTATTTCTATAAAACTGGGTTTACTGACTATATGACAAGAATAACTGATTCTCCATTAAATGATTTACTTTCAAATTATGTTCTTAGTAATATGGCGGAAAGTAAAGGGAACCTAATTGTTGCAAATAGAGGTCAAGGTACAAATGTAGGCATAGCTTATTCTGAAGATTACGGCAGAACATTTGAAATCGCCACTTTTGCAAATCCTCAATATGGGAGAGAAGTATCTTCTTTCTTTTCAACTGATACCGCTATTTATGGAGTTTATCATTCTATAACGGAATCAAGTATTATCAATTCTACGGATGGTGGAAAAAATTGGAATATTTTATCCAAAACACCAACAGGAACTAGTGTTGGTTCAACTAATGGGATTATACTTGGGTTTGATCAAAAATTGTTTGTGTCTACGATTAATGGATTATATCGATCAGAAGATGGGGGCTTAACATGGTCAAGTACATTATTAATAGAACCTGTAATCAATGATTTGTATTCAGATGGATCCACTTTATTCATTGCTGCTAATAATGGAATTTATCGTTCAGAAGATTATGGAGTAACCTTTACTAAGGCTAATATGGGAATGTTTGGAGGCTATTTTACAAATGGATTTGTAAACGAAGAAGGGAAACTCAATTTTGTAACAACTGGTGGAGAGGTTTTCGAAACAGATGATGAACAAAGTTCATGGAAATTGTTAAATCCAGAAAGAACGTTTAACAATATTAAAGGGTTTCATAAA
>Ga0100402_1001971_pt1 | contig 23390 bp, 16 predicted proteins | sample CryGeyme20150102_FD_80419 | JGI IMG/M metagenome (GOLD analysis project Ga0100402, IMG submission 80419) | Groundwater microbial communities from Crystal Geyser aquifers in Utah, USA - Crystal Geyser metaG 2015-0102 | ecosystem: Environmental > Aquatic > Deep subsurface > Groundwater | place...
ATGAAAAATATGCTGACTAAGGTACTAACACTTCTTCTACTCGTACTGGTGACCCAGCAGTCATTCGAGTACGCTCTTACGCCAGCTATTCCACCCCTAGCCTTCCTCCAGCAATACTATACCTGCTAACTGCGAGTTCAGGGACTCACTCGACCGACCTACTTATATTAAGGTCTCCCGCATTTCTTCACGGGATCCAGTAGTGGCAGAATTTAAGGCATACCAACTGAGCAAGGGAACTACTAAGTGACTGTGACCTAAGAAGAAGATGAGCTTATCGACACAAAAGTCATCATTTTGAGAGTAGCAGACTCATCGCAATACGGAGTTGATGCCAGTTATGCCAAAGAAGCAGTCATTTCTCAAGTCTAAAGTCAGAGTTTTACCATTCCGCCTTCCTTATATATGTAGTATGAGGATATCAATATTGATCTAAGACAATACGTCCCTGGTAACAATACATGGAGCTATCAGTTCCTTCCTTTGGATTTAGACGCCACACGTCAAGGAAAGATCAAGGGTGCTATTGGTAACAAAGGAATATACTCTTTTGCAGCTGTGTGCTCGGACTAGAGAGGTGTCAGCTCAAGCTACATATTCACACTCAACATCCAACCTCGACCTCTCAATTACTACAACTCGCTTAATTACTAACTGGTGACTGTGCCGGTCAGAGACACTTGCAGTTGTGATGCTACAAATGTCTGGGATTTGCAAAGGGCAGCTGACAAAGCTATTGAGAAAGCACTGAGAGAAGCTAAATAAGCAAAACTGATCGTTGACACTCTAAAGGCAATTATCATCAAGACCAATGAAGATGCTGACATGGCAGAGTAGACCCTGGCTGTTACAGGTGTATTCAGGAATAAATTATTGCATAAACAAAGTGAAGCTTTGAAAGATACACTAAAGACAAAGGAGTGGCAGAAATAAGCGAGGAATCATTTCGATCTGATGGTCACCCACTATCAGTAGCATGAGCGTGATGTAGAGAGGCAGTTGGCAGATTTGAAAAAGGCTCAAGCTGATTTTAATTCAAGCAAGAAACTGTTCGATGAAGCTGGTGATGTATTTAAGAGGGCTCAACAATAAACCGAATAAACATTTTCTCTGATTGCCAAACTCGAATTAGATATTGTTGGCTACAAGAAGGATGTTGAAGATTTTTTCTATCTTGTAAGAGACTCAAAAAAAAATCTTCTCTAAGCGCAGAAAACACTTTCAAGTCAAAACATCGATATCGATCATCTCTACGACAACAAAGACATCGCAAATATGCAAAACGATCTGGCCATTTCAAATTATCACCTCAAAGAAGATATAGCCAATAAAGATGCTTAATAACTTAAAAAGGCCAATCAAGATGTTCAGGATCTGAAAGATAGGAAAGCTAATGCTGGTTATGATTTGGGAGTTGAGAAATTCAACTTGCAGCAGGCTATGAACAAGTTGTTGGTGGCTCAAGCTGCCAAAGAAGCTTCTGATAAGGCTGTAGCTATTGCTTCCGCTCAGTTAAAAGAGGGTCAACTTGACGGGTTCAGCACATATGTCTTTGGAGGTTGTGAGCAGGCTGGTTATCCTTCTTATGCGGGTAGTGCTCGAGTTGATAAAGTACAGTCAGATAAGGCTTGGCTTGACAACGGTCATTATATACTTTTTGGTGATTGCACTCAAAAGGGGTCAATTTCTGAGGGTGACCTGGTAACATTCGAGGGTTATCTGAAAAATGGTTGCATTCATGGGCTTAAGTTAACCAAGTGATTCATTTATTAACCCTTTTGCCCGATTTATATCTTTATCATGATTGAAGTATTTATCAATATGCAAACGATGATAATATTTTAAAAATGATTGTTATTTAAATTTGTCCATTCGCATATATGAATGAAAGGGTCGAATTAATCAATACTATTGAGAGATGAGCAAGGCAATCTGCATCAGTGACAGTAGCAGCAGTAGTTCTGACTAAATTCAAGAAATGACTCAAGAATAAATCAAAAAATTCAAAAACAAGGAAAGAATTCAACCATACAGAAAGCCAAGAGATATGAAGAGCGAAAGCAAGAAGAAGCATAAAAGTAAAACCAAGAAGTACAGTTCTGGCAAGGATCGGTTAGAAAGTCGTTAGAGGAGAGAGCGAAACAGATAACAAAGAAAATAGAAGAAGGACAAAAGCAAGGACAAACATGCTAGTAAATAAAAAAAATAAAAGAAAGAAAAAAATGCCAAGAAAGAGAGGAAGAAGGATCATGAAATGATTCCTGAACAGACTATAAATGAAGATTTTGCATTTGAAAGCACATAAGACCGCTGGAATAAACAAGTCAAAGCGGTGGATTTGCATAAATTTGGCAATGCTGTTCTCATTAAAAAGAACGGTCGTAGTCCCATTCATATATTCCCGGCTCATGTCAAGGAAATGTTTCGGATTGGAGTCACCTGGTGGATTTCAGGCTAAGATTATTAAGGATAGAACTGGCCATAAGTGTTCAAAAATATATATGAAATCACAGCAAGAGACCTCCGCATACGTACATATATTTCTATTTAGTTCAAAGCAGACATCCAGCAGTTATAAAATAAATTCATCATGTCAGATTTGACTCTTTGGAGATCCTGTATCTATATGAAAACAACATTAAGAGTATCGAGCTCCTTTCAAGAATGAGGGTGCCTCAACTCAAAGATCTTAGTATACGTGACAACCTCATCACAAAAATAGAGCCGTTGGGCAGAATGGCCCTCGACCACCTTGAAACACTTGACATCAGAAAAAATCACATCCGAGATATTTCTCAGCTATGCCATATCAACTCATTAGCTCTTCGAAGTCTATCTATTGAATAGAAGAACTCTGAAGTGATAGAGGAGGATATAGGTTGGCTCGCCAAGATGAAAAGAATGCCTAACCGACCAGTAACAATGGAGACCATCTAATTGCAAGCCAAGTGCCGAATTTCACAGCGAAAAGTAGACGATATGCTGGGATTAAAATACAACAGAGATGGAAAGCGACTCATCAAGCGTAAGATAGAATGATTAAATATGATATCCCATTACCAGTCATTTTATCTTAATCTGTCAACTTTCCTTTATCTTTTAGCCCTTTCCTATAACTAACTTTTCGGTCGGGTATAGATTCATAATAACAATTAACTAATTAGACTGTTCTTCTGATAGTCATGAAGACAAGTTCATCATTCTTCCCAACTCGTACAGATATCAAATCCCGTGAGCATCATAGGTAACACAAAGCTCAGCTAATAAAACCTAAATAACGAGCCTCCACTACTCCGAAGTTGCAAACCGAACCTGTCAACATATTCAAAGACAAGTCCAACCCAGCATACAAGTAGTAAGCTGAAAACCCTCAGTTCCGACCAATAGGTGGTCAGAATTGGTTCAAGAAGATGTTGCAGCACAGCAAGTAGCATCCAATCGAATTCAAGAAAACGTCCAAAAGAAGTTACAAAGACAATACATTAAGAAACATCGCGATCACAAGTGGTTCTAGATTCAGAAGAGATAAGTATGATCGTGAGTAAGGGCAAGAAACACTGCCATTGAAGTCGATTAGTGAAAATTAAAGAGGAAAAGTTAAAAAGGAACCAGTTGTTATGGTGGATTAGATGTTTCTATCGCATGCCAGCTATGAGCCATCGGGGTCGACTTCCAAACTAAGAAGTGGTACGGGAAATCTGCGAACATCTATCGCCCAATCTTAAACTAAATCTCGCCCTAAGACCTCAAAGATCACCACAACAGTCAATAGAATGGCCAGTCAATGTCAAGAGTACCACGATAAGGTAGCCCTTCTAAATTAGATCAATTATAGCAAACCTCTTGTTGAGCGTTACGGTTAGCACTACTTCGAATATCTCCTTCGCAATCGTTACGAAGATGATCTGAAACCACCGCCTTATGTCTACCTTCTTTCATAGAAGAAATTTGGATAGACAAAAACAATTTCAAAGATAAGAAGTACCCATAATATCATTCAGATCAGCGACCGGAAATACGTGAGAGGCAGATGATGATACTAAAGGGCAGAAAGATGACAAGCCAAGCTGATGACATCTGATTGTTATTTTTTATTCCGTTTATTGATGTTTCAATCTTTTTGCAAACTGTAGTTATCATTTGGATGTAATTTCTGTATTTGTGCTTTTTTGTTTATAATGTCTTTGGAATAGTTATCATGATCAAGGGGTACATGACCACCGATGCACTCGTGCTGCTCTTTCTCTTCCTCTCGCTAACACTGGCTATCGTCATCAAGAGCTTGCAGAAAGCATGGAGTTTCATTCCCTTTACACCGACTCTCTTCATCGCTAGCATAGTCATGGGAAAGTTTTCATAACATCTGGGTATCATTGGAGACTCAATCTAAGCTACATCAGGTATCGACCCTCGTGGTATTTTACTCATCTTCTTGCCACCTCTTATCTTCTAGAGTTCTTTCAACTCTGATTGGTATGTCTTCAGAAGACAATCTTCCCAAATCCTAATATTAGCATTTCCCTGCGTCCTAATAGGAGCTCTGGTGATGATGGTTTCAATCAAGTGGATCATAGGCTACGATGATAGTTACTACACAGTTATCCAAGCCTTTATGTTCGGGGCTGTACTTTCTTGTACTGATACTGTGGCAGTTCTCTCGCTGCTCAAGGAAGCTGGTGCCCCAAAGAAGTTTAGTTCGCTTATTGAAGGTGAATCTTTGCTGAATGATGGGAGTTGCATGGTGTTGTTCACGATCAGTTTGGAACTATGTCGAGGTGGGAGTATGGGTGTTTTTGATGTGGTTAAATTGTTTTTCGAGTTGACTCTTGGGGCAGTTGTGTTAGGAGTGCTCTTTGGAATTATTGCAACGGAGTTGATAAAATTCTTCAAAAATGATCCTTTTCTATGTTATAACACCACCCTTGTCGGGTGTTATCTCGTCTATTTCATAGCTTAATATGTCAACATTGGCATACACGTCAGTGGCATCATGGCACTAGTCTCTATGGGTCTCTACATGGCAGCCTTCGGCAGGACCAAATTCACCACCGAAGCTAGGTAGAGAGTGCACCACATCTGGAAAGTCTATGTCTTTGTTGCATAAACTGTCATTTTTATTCTTGGTGGTGTCATTGTCGGTCAACGCTCTTTAAATAACCCACAACTGATCAACTTGATCGGACAGAAATAGTTATTGTACTTGGGAGGGTTGTATTTATCCATGATATGTGCCCGTTTTCTGTCTATTAGCATCTTCATGCCGAAATTGAAAAATTTAGGATATGGCTTGAGATGGAGTGAAGTAGGAGCTTTGACTTATGGTGGATTGAGAGGGGCTGTAGGAATAGCCTTCACGTTGATATTGGCATCATATTAGTTTTTACCTGAGAAATTCAAATCAATCAGTGTATTCAACATGGCAGGATGTGCCTTCTTGACCATGATGATAAACGCTCCAACTTGCAACTGGGTCATCACTAAGTTAGGTCTCTGCGCTAAATCTGATACCAAGGTCAAATTATTCAACAAATTCATGCGCATTTGTCGTCGCGATCTTTAGGAAAAGATTGCTCACACTCGTGACAATGACAAATATTTATCGAATTCTAAATGGGACAAAGTAGAGAAATACTCTGGTTTGAGAGATCTAGATGCATTAATAAATTACTAACATAAAGATACAGCTGATTTAGAATTGAGTCGACTAGATAGTGGTTCGGCTAGGTTGAGTGAGGAGTTGGAAGTTGATAACAATGTGATGATGGAAATTAGAAGCAGATTTGGATTAGCACTCAAAGGTATTTTCTGGCGTAAATTCTAAAACAATGAATGTTCAGACTAATCTGTCAAGAAATTGACCTAATGTGTTGATTTGGACCTAGACGCAGCAGATTAACCGATGAACAGTTGGGATTATCTCATCTCAGAGGAGCAGAATAATTTGTTCTTTACTTTTGTTTTTTGGCTTAGGCATTTCCCGATTGTTAGTCATTATGCTCTAGGTCAGATTTATCAGAAAGTGAGCACAATATATGATCTGGTCAAGACATACATTGATAGTATTCAGGAATGTTAGACACAGTCGACGCATTTCCCCTTTGATCGTAGTGTCATCCGAGCACTCAAACAAGAATCAACTCACAATCGTAAACTAGCCCAGTCATATCTTGACACCTAAATAAAACATTCATTTCCTGAGATCATGATGAAAATCTAAACAGCTAAGGTATCTGTCTCTCTCCTCAACTACCAGCTCTAATTGCTCTAGAGGAACCACAAGCAAGGTAGAGTAGATGAACATTTCTTCATGAAAATAAAATTACTTATCCAAAAAAATTTAGAAAGTATTGAAAATGATAATTATGTGGCTGATTAGATGCCAACCTCGAATAGTTTGTATCAATGTTCGGTGTTTAATAAGTTGGAGGCTGTTGAATTTTAGAAATTGATGGAGGAGAAGATATAAAAAATATTCCATAAAGGGGAGCCGATCATCAGGAGTTATGAACTAATGAGGTTTGTTTATATTATTGTCAAGGGAGAAGTTTAATAGGAATGGAAGTTACCAAATCAGTCATTCAAGAAAAGGGAGATCAAGACCAACGATTTTGTAGGGTTGAGCTAATTGTGCATTCCACACACTCAAGATATCGGTTATTCTGCAACTGCCACCTCAGTTGTGTGTTTGTATGGTTTCCCGATTCAGCGCTTTAAGGATCTTATAGCCAAAAATCCTGAATTTGAGGCTTCGATGAATATTGAAATGCTACCTGTTTTAGTTTTGTTGACAAAAGAAATTGATTTTACCCATATACCCCTCTTTGTATGGAACAGGATCAAGAGTAACGTGGTTTTCAACAAAGTACCGAAAGGTCATAAGCACACTTAAGAAAATTGCTACCTGATCCTAACTGAAGGCACCATCACCATCAACTAGCGAACAGGAATTCGAGGGTACTACAAGTTGATGGGTCATCGAGCTATTATCACAGGACCAGCAAAGTACATGATCAGTCAGCACCCCTTCTAAGATATCAGATAAAACTAAAAGCGATACAGTTCTGTGCTGAGCAAAGGGGTCAAAGCTGAAGGTCCGACTATGTTCGACCTCGCTCTTAGAGAGTGAATGCAATGATTCGAATAAATACTATAACTATTTCCATCATATGGCAAAAATGATACTGAAACTACAATCATTCCAGTTTTTTCTTCCCTTGAGGAAGGTTAAGTGTAATGAGCGGGCTTTTTCTCAATCCTGTCCTAAACACATTATAAAACTCTTCTTCATCTTCCCTTTCTGGTTCTTCAAGGACCGGGTCTATATTCCGGCTACTTCTATCTCGACTGTTATTGAGGGTTTATTTGTTGAAGTCATACCATGAATCTTCATCCATTTCATCTGTCAGATCCACCTACTCTCCTTATGGCAAATTGCTACTTTCCTCCTCGAAAAGTTATTCAGCTGGTGTGTTGATGGAGATCGGTTCTGATGGTTATTATTTATCTTCCTAGCTGATTGATTCGCTTAGTGAGAGATGATGGTTGATCTCGAGGATAGCACCTATTGCGCTTTACTAAGATTCGTTGAAATAATTTCTGAGCTACCGTTGGGTCACCTCTTTGGCTGATAGAATCAGATCTTATGTTACTTTATGCACAGGTCTCTAAGGAGCTCTTTTATTCAACCTAGCACCCATCAAGCTCAGCGCATCGTATGAATTTGGTTCCTTAAGTAGTCTTCCCAACCTCCTCAAGCGGTACAATCTCTTATACTGATCATCTTGTCCTTTTTCTCTCTCCTACACAACCTTGATGTAGGGATTACTATCTTCATCTCTGATCCTCAGCAGGAAGATACAAATGAGCACGAAGGATAAGCCACTGATGAAGAAGTAGGCATACATTTTATGGCTATTAACTGAAGCTGTATGTTCGGCTATAGATTATGCTAAGGAATGATCGGCGACTCTGAATACTATATCGAGTTTGAAGTAATATCCTTTTTCATCGTAAAGATATACAGTATAAGTTAAGTGCTCTGAGTTATGTGCCTCAAGAGAACGCTTGCCTTGAGGCCAATTTTTCAGTTGGAAGAAGAAGCGAACAGTCAGATTGTAACGAGCTAAAGGAGCGATGTTGAATTTTTCCTCATGAACCTTCTTGATAATCTGCTGCGGAGGCCGATGCTGATCTTCTACACAAGTCAGTCCAAGAACTTGTATACCCTTGTAGCTGCAACTGTAATATTTGGAGTCAATGCCAATATGATCAATGGTGATGGGTCCTTCTCCCTAGTTGACCAGCTAAAACTGTCGCATGCCTTAAATGACAGCTGTTGGTTGATGGTAGTCCTAGGGGTACAGGTCAATAGGCAACAGAGAAGCACTCCGACCTCTCCATAGATCCTAATCGGTTTAAATAGGCGAGAGGTAGTCATGTCTAACGAATAAGGATGGCATTTTTATTTATGCCTCAACTTCATAAGTCTAATATTTTGTGAAGTTATTGGCCATGACCAGGTACATCTTAGTCTTATCGGTTGGATTGGATAGTTGCAAGGTCAGTGTCTGATTATGATGAGCTCCGATTACAAAACTGCCATCTCCAGTTTCTGTTACTTTATGTCCATTTTAGACCACGCTTGAAACTCTCGAATGCAAAGTATCACAAAATCTATATATCAAAAACCCTGTAGAATCGTAGCATTGACTCATATATTTACTCTTCAATTTAATCTGCAAATCAGATTCTGTCTAAAAAAAAGAAAGATGATGGAGATTGTTTAGTTCAGCTTTGAAAAAATCTCTAAAAGTGCGTCCACCTTCTTCCTCGAGTATTTTATAAGGTAGCTAGGTCAGCAGAAGCAAGGCTATTAGTTGATGTTGTGCGAAATAGTAGCAAGTTCTGTATCCTTGTCGATCGAGTAACAACAAAAAATCGAAGTCGATCGTACGTGGAATGACATTGATGGTCTTGTTTTTCGGGTTCTTAGGGCGCATTGTGATCTGAGTCTCACCATGGTCATCAGGATGGACATCTAGATAGTACTCATCAGGTTGATAGTGCAGTTAAAATATTTATCTGATAGCTGATGGGTTCAGTCTGTTTTTAGCTTTGATTGTTTCAGATATGCAAAAAAAGACTGTTTCCAACCGATTCTCCATGCAAATCCTATACTGGTTGAAATATGTATCCATCATCGTGTGTCTTTATTCAGATACTAGCAGAGGCTTGTACTTGATAGCAAAAGGAAAGGGATTTCTAATTTTTAGACTCAACTCATAAACTTGTCGGGTCTAACCAACTCGATGTGATTTTGGTTTACGTTTGACCAACACGACTTTCACATATCTGATGCCTTAGTCTTTTTGGATAGAATCGGGGATGAGTGGTCTGTAGTTACGATCAATGATAACGGTAGATTTTGCCTCTAATTAAGTTGTAGTTGTTAGTGTGATCTGTGCATATACAACAGGTTCATACTCTCTCCTAAGTCGATGTAGGTAATAGTTTAATTGATGGAACTGAGGTCTCCAATCTCCTTCAGTATTGTTTGTCTCAGCCAGATAGGGCTCATAGACCACCGTCATGCCAACAAATTGATTGCCTTGGAGATCCTAATGAGGTGGAACTGCTACAATAACATTGCTACAGTTTGTTACAACTTTCTATATTCTGTATTTTTGTGAGTAAGTCGAAACTAAATTCAAATATTCGATGGTGCGATCTATTGGAATTTAAAATTTAACAACTTGAGGGATAAGAGCAATGGTGCCATTTTAGACCCTAATTATGAGGAAGATAGGAATTGATTCAATGCTTGTGATGAGGTTAATGGGAGCAGTCAGGGAAGAACCATTAGGCAACAGTTCTACCTCTATACTCAGCACCACAAAATGATTTCCTTTGAGCATGTGATCTTTTTTGTTTTTATCGTGTTCAGCACCATCGTGAGGTAAAGGTCCGTATATGTCAGTTTTGAGTGTGATTCCATGTTACTTGCATTATTTCTAAGGAAGTTAAATTTTCAAAGGAATTGATTCAGGATTCCAATTTCTGACGATCAGCTGCCTTACTTTGCTCTTTTGATCTCTGAAGTAGCCAAAATCAATGCTGTTTATGTCTGAGCAGCGTTGTAGCTGATTATCGAGGAGGCATTGCAGGGTCATGTCATAAACAACAACTTCCAGAGGAACCATTAAATTGCCATTGAACTCCAGCAAAACTGTATGTCTTTGTGGCGACAGAGGTATATCCTTTGGTCCCACATACAAAAAGGACAGTTCTTAAATATTTTGATTAGGGTAAACCACCTTTCTGCGTTAGCCTGTCCAAGATAGTTGTAAAATATTGTCATCGCAGTAGAACCGAGTGAGGAAAAGAGGCACATTTATGTTATTTTTGAGCAGAAAACGCTATTTTCTGTGAACTGGCTTCCTCAGATCAACGAATCGCCTCACTCCTGCTGAGATAGGATTTCTTATCTATTGATAGAGAAAGCGCTGCTAGGTCCAGAAAGTGTCATGACCGGCTTGAATTTTAGCTTTTATTATGATTGTTGATTTCTTTTAGGGCTCTTTTTTTGCATAAATGCGCATGATGCCGATTTGCATGTTTTGTCTTTTTGGACCAACAATCACTGTCTATCCTGGTAATGCCTCGAAAATAACAGTCTAACTGCTAGACTCAAGCACAACCTACTCAATTGTGGCATTATCATGGCGTGTGCTGGTGACAGTCACAGGAAATTCAAAGACTGACTTCTAATCAGGCAGTATTCCAATATTGAAATAATCGATCGAGACCGATTCTATGCAGATGATGTGAAGGAGCAGAGCTGGGAAGGTCGGATTCGAGCCATCTGTCAGGGTGTGCACGAGTAGTTGGGTGCTTTTACCTTCAACAAGCACTTTCAGTTGTTTTGTTGGCTCTAGCACTGTTTAACCTTCAAGTTGGACACCCTAAACAGTCTCAAAACGTTTTTTCCCCTCCAACATCAAAGTGATAGGAAAATGCTCATAATTTTTCAGAGTGACAACGTGGTACCGTGGACAGTTATCAAAGACATGATTTTGCAATCTTAGGTGATTGGGAGTGATGGTAGCTGACACTTTTCTGGCATACACCTTCTCCTAGGCTAATTGACTGCCATCATAAATCTAGACAATGAAGTATATGGTGGCTTGTAGAAATTGTGGATTGAGCCAATGTGCGTGAAAGATAAAATTGAAGTCGTGGACAGCTTAAGGATGAAGCGCAAGAGGGAGAGCTCCTCTTTAATCATCTCTTTTGACCTAACTGCGATCTGAGGTCACTTGATTCACCACAATTTTCAGCCTTCTGCTGGGGTTCCTCATGCTAACTTTGAACTTCCGCATCTCCAGCAATCTATAATTTTCGATATGGATGAGCTCTTATTGGAAGATGGTATGAAGTGGCTCCATTTGAAATAGTAACTGCTGGTCATCTTGAGCTAGCTCCATCTATTAGGCGCGATAGGAGGTGTCTCTGAGCTGGTACTTTTTGAGCTGGCAGTAGTCAAGAAGAGTAGGGATGTTGGCGGGTTGCTGAGCTGCCGGCACAGGACGAGTGGGCAAAAAGAGTGGCTAAGCTATGAGTGCCAGCTCATGAGCCTGAGAGTAGTTGTAGTTATGGTTGGTCAGCAGGGCGTCGAGTTGTAGAAAAAGGAGAGATAGGGCAAGAAAGAGGCAAAGAATGTGCATGATATAAATATAGTATTGCCGCAGGACTATCAAATTTTACACACTTGGCCAATTTGCCCCCAATTTAATTCAATTTCACACCTGACTATTTCTTATCATCGCTGTGTCTGAGAATCAAATAACCATAGTATTTTCTGATAGTTTGACATTCAAAAAATGGACGATAGATAAGGGACATCAAAAATGACTTATATTACCTTAGCGGCTCAGCTTGTGGGATTCTTCACTGTCATATGGTCACCATTCTTGATAGTGCTATACATTCTGGTTGTTTTGCTACCGTATGTGAAACCAATTCAACCTCATCATTGGCTTAGAGTTACCTCGTTCTCGGGTACTACTTTAATCTTCGGGTTGATCAACGGTTAGACTCTTCTCTAACTACTTGCGTACTTCTCCAGTTCAGAAGCAGCAGTCCCTACTCTAAGCATATACCTATCTTTGACAACACTCTACCACTATTTCGAGTTCCAGCTGGTCAACAACTTCCATTACCCTACCCTGTCCTGGCACAGTACCTTCCCTTTTATCCTAGGTTTTCTGATCTACCACTCAAAGCACTACACAATTGCGAATGTTTTTATGTTCGCCTAACACATAGTCACCCGATACTTATTCGCCTTTGAGTATAAAGTACAAGAGTAAAGATGTAGATGTATCATCCATTGATGTGGATCGGCTTGGCGGGAGCGTTAGCTGGAGAGAGTTTGAGAATTGCGGCTTTTTTCACTTGTAAGAGCAATTTTACGCATTTGGTCAGTTTCAACAAAAAGCAGAAACATACACTAGTTACTAATGGGGTTTATTCCATCTTTAGGCATCCGGCATATACTGGCTTTTTCTACTATAGCGTCTTCTCACAGTTATTCTTGGGAAATTTTATCACTATGCTTGGATTCATATTGGCTCTGATTCATTTCTTTACAAAAAGAATCAAGTTTTAAGAAGAAGCACTTTTGCATTTCTTTCAAGACTACCCTGACTACAAGGCAAGGACAGGAATATACATCCCTTTCGTCAAAGACCCGCAATTCAATCATTACTAAAAAGCCTCGGCCTAATATTCAGATTGAATTCAGCATGCTATCCTTGATAATTTGCGAGATGAGTCATATAAATGAAGTAGAGTGAATACATAGATTATCAGCATCAGCAGCATTTCTTTTTCTTGTTGTCTTGAACACTTTCTCTGCTTAATTTTACGCTTTAGCTGCGGCTCGGTTCAAGACCGGTGACCATCATCGGCATCACCAGATGTCTGAAAGCTTGGTTGGAGATGTATTTTTTGTGCATCAATTTGGCTGCCCGTTCAAAGAGCTGAATAGACAAATACGTACCACTTCGACATTGTAGCCAGTCTTTGCTGAAGTTTAGATATAGAAGACTCCTCCTATTTGTTTGAGATACTCTTGTGCCTTTTCGGAGCTTACCTTGCGATAAAACTCGAGATCTGCTTTGGCCCCCACCAGGAATATGACAGCTTCTTAGTGGGCATTTTATCGGGCTTCTCGGACCCATCCTTCCAGGTTGTTGAAGCTTTCCTAGCTGTCAATGCAGAAGGTGAAGAAAATACCGCATATTCCTTTGTAGAAAGATCTCATGATAGCTCTAAAGGCTTCTTGACCGGCCTAAATAGCCCGATATTTACTGTATCCCAAATCTGCAATTTGACTTGCAATTTTTAGTCAACCATAATTGTTTTGGATGTGAACTCGACTCCGACAGTCACATTGTATTGATCGGTGAATTCTCCCTTGATGTATTTTGTTAGCATGGCTGTCTTTCCAACACCTAGCTAAGAAGATGTGTTACCCTGATGGCCCAGAATGATGACCTTAAACACGATATTGTCCATCTCTATATAATATAACAACACCAAATCACATACTCTAGCATACAGATGATAATCATAAAAAGTGAGGGAATGTCCAAAATGATATATCACTAGCGATCGGCTTCGATGAGGTTGAGGACTTAGAGCAAATTGGTTATGTTTTTGTGAATGAGTTGAAGTTTAAGAGTATCTGTACCGAATTTGCTGGCGTGGTTGAGGGTTTTGATTTTAGCGTTGATGTCTTCGATTAGCTTGAAATCGTAGTTTTCTTCCAGAGAGACTGTAAAAGGAACGTATTTCTTCATCTCGCCGAAATATTGGATAGGCCCTGGATTTGAATAATGATCGATGAGTTACCACTCCTCACGGCGAGATACAAACTCCCTGAAAACAGGTGACTTGAGATCGACATTTGCCGAATCAACGATAGGTTTGTTGATACCGTATTTACCTAAATTATCTTATGAGTACTTTTTTCCTTGAGGTGACAGATGTGACTGATGGGAATGGCCAGGGGGAACCAGGAAGCTGGAGGTTCAACCAACCCACGAGCTGACGAGCAGTAACCAGTCAACCCTTTTTCAATCATGATTTTGGCAATTCTTCCATAGGTGAATGCCACATTTCTATCAAAAGGTGAAGGCATAGCACATCGACCTTGATATCCCAAGAAATGACAGACGGAGGAGAAGGAACCCTTATACTGTCCTTCCTTCTTAAGCTCTGCTAACTTCTTGCCTACGAGATAGGCTAGCAATTTTTCAGTTTAGATCTGGGAGACTGCCAGTTCATTACTGTCGTCTCTGATAAAGAGTTGCTTGCGAATGAAATCGGGTAATCTGAGAAATCTTTCTTTGGCCCAAGCTGACATTTTAGACAATGCTTCTTCTTCATTTTTGGCTTTGCTTTCATCAAGTTCTGTTTTGATTCTGGTGATAGAAGAAAGGAAAGTTGGCAACCCTTCAGGTATCAAAATGCAGCCAAAATTCATTCCTTTCTGCTGCCTCTTCACTACTACTCGAACAATATCATTGACAATATCTTCAATATCCCAATCTTTGTGCCTCACCTCTTCACTAATGATTGTGTAGTTGGGTTTGGTCGATAGGGCGCATTCTAGGGTTAGATGTGAAGGATCTCTGCCCATCAATCTAATGAAATACCAATATTTGGTGTTAGAAGAAGCGTCAATCATGAGATTAGAGATAAGAGTTGAATATGTGTGAGAGGAGGTGGCAAATCCGACAGAAATTTCGAGATCTTTATAAAGAACATTATTGTCGATAGTACAAGGAACGCAATTTACGACTGTCTTGACATTTCTCTCGATGAAGTAATTGGCAAGCAAAGCACCATCTGTCAGTGTATGTGAGGCACCAACCAGAACTAAGCCATCAAGTTCAAGAGCTTTACAAGTGGCTTAGGTCTGTTCGAAATCTGTTGAGGTTCTGATCCTGTCGCTAGTTCGACCCAACAAGTGAAATCCTGACTGATTGATGTAGTTCTTCAAATTGTCATGAGTAATTCTGATCCATTTCTGTGTAAAGATACCCTTATTGCCACCAATGAAGCCCAAAACTTCCACATTATCTCCCAGCAATCCAAGGATGATGTTGTGACCTCCTGGACTTTGTCTACCGTTGAAACTTACACCAACTCTAATCTTTCTGGCTGGTTGGTTTTTGCCTTCTCTGAAAGTGATAATTTGATGGCCTTTTTTTGACAGGAAGGGGTATTGCTGCTAAATTGCTATTTTTAATTATTTTGTTTTGAATTTCAGGTCGTCGCTTATAATCAGATCAGGATTTTTATCCAAAATAGGTGGATATTCAAGAGGTTCCTGCCCGAGTCTTTCTGATAGATTGTTCATGTTGAATCCATTGATCTCGGCGAAGGGTCGTTCATTTTCTTTGTATTCGATCACTTTTGGGTTGGGTTTAAAAGCTTAGGGATTGGGAGGGACAGCAAGATAAGGCTTGACGCCTGGAAATTCGTACTGGACTGCTGCCACCATGTTGAAGAAATCTCCCAAAGCCCAATCTTCTCTTCTAGTTTCGTACAACTTAAATAGAGGACCCTCAAGCTCAACTAGTGCTTTCTTGATGACAGGTTTAGGTTTACCTTTTCTGACTTCAATATTCATCATTGTCACTAGAGGGTAGCCTCCAGGTAACCACTGTTAAGGCTCGTTCTCAAGATTGCGAATGCAGCTCATTTGGCCTGTTTGACCTGTTTGGATAATAGCACCAGCATTTAATCCGAGTGAGTAGCAATAATCGCAGTCAAAGAGAGTAGGGAAGGCGCATCGACCTTCATAACCGAAGTAATTGGCAAGTGGTGAAAATTTGCCCTTGAAGTTACTTTCTTTCTTGAGAGCTTGTTTCACAAGATCGATGATTAATTTCTCAGTTTCTATTTTGGCCACCTGCACATTGCCATGAGGATCCCTATCAAGCAACAATTGCTCAGCAATGTCGACAGGTAAAAACTCAAACACTTTTTTGGATCCTTCTGTTAACTTAGACAATACGAGTTCTTTGAGTTCATTTGGATCTTTGCTCTAGACTCCAGCAACGATATTGTTGATTTCTCCAATGAGAACATTCATTGAAGGGATGAATTCAATCAGACCTTCAGGGATCAGCACCACACCGTAATGTTTGTCGGTATCTGCTCGTTTTATAATGATGTCTACTAGGCGTGCTACAAGTTATTGAAGGGTTTGATTCTTGGCTGCCACCTCCTCGCCGATGAAACAATATGTAGGTTTGGTTAGCAAGGCACATTCCAAAGCGATGTGGGAGGCTGATCTGCCCATAAGTCTAATAAAGTGATAGTATTTTTTAGAGGAAAGAGTATCAGCCATTATTGAGCCGATGCATTATGAATATGTTTTACAAGCAGTATCGAAGCCAAAGCTGACCTCTACGAACTAATTTTTCAAATCGCCATCGATAGTTTTAGGACAACCGACTACACTAATTTTAGATCCCTTTGACAGAAAGTATTAAGCCAATAGAGCAGCGTTAGTATTGGAATCATCACCTCCAATTACTACCAGACCATCTAATTTGAGTGATTCACAATATTTCAAAGATTTTTCAAATTATTCCTCCTTCTCAATTTTATCTCTGCCTGAACATATCATATCGAAGCCTCCGCGATTCTTGAAATAGTCAATTTCGTATTATCCCAGCTCGACATAATTACCAGTGAAGATGCCCTTTGGGCCATTGAGAAAGCCGAAAAGCTGAGAGTTTTTGTGTACTCTTTTGATGAAATCGTAAATACCTACGATTACATTATGACCTCCTGGAGCCTGACCACCAGACAGGACGCAGCCAACTCGAAGAGCATGAACTATCTGATCACTTTCTTGACCTTTTTTGAAAGTAAGGGCTTGAACTTTGTTTTCGACAATTTTTGGGAAGATAGGAAGCACTTCTTTGGGGACTTCAGCAGGAGTGTAAACACCTTAGATAACTGATTCTTTCAATACTTCCGGCACTCGAGGTTGGTACTTGGAACGATATTGATGAAAAACAGATTTTTCTGTCAACTTCTGCATGTTGAGGTAGGCAAATAATCAATGAGTAATATAAAATCTCAGATACGCTTTTTATTATGCAACTATTCTGAGTTTCACATATCCAATAAACTCTCTTGAAATAATTCCACAGAAAGATATTGATCGGTACTGATTGTTCTCAAGTAATAAATTAATAATATTAAAGAAAGATGAGTCTCTTAAAGAAAGAAGAGCGAATACTTCAGGGTAAACAAAACTAATACATCTTTACTGCCCCCTAAGGCAAAAGTATAGTGGTAAGTAGCAAGTTTTAAAGTGGAAATATCCGACTAATACGGCAAACTAGCACCTTATCTGTACATATATATGGATATTCAGTATGTTCTAGAGTGTGTAAGTGATGTAGAAGGGACGAGGGGCAAGAAAAGTTGGTATTATTTCAGTGTGAAATGTCCCATGGGTTATCGGGTTAGATTGAACATCCTAAATGTTGCCATTTTGGAGAGTTGCCAGGAGGTAAAAATGAAATAATGACAGAATAAGAGTGATTATCAACCGCTGATGAAGATAGGAGAGGAAGGATAGTGGAAGGCTATGAGTAATGCTGTGCTTTCAGATACTGACGAGTTGAGCTTGTTTTTTGATTACAGATTTACAAGCGAAGATGCAGTCTATTTTGCTCTTAGCATTCCTTTCACATATACTGATAACTGTCGCTATCTCTCTGAACTCAGTCAAAAGATTCCAAAATAAATATACTACAAAGACTAATTGCTATCACTCACAACATAAAAACGCGAGGTTCGTCTTCTAACAATAACTCAACACTCTTAAAAAACCATAGAATAATAGACAAATCATAAGCCAGTGGTATTCATTACCTGTCGAGTACATCCAGGTGAAGTAGCAGCATCTTTCATGTTAATGGGTATTTTGGATATTCTCATCTAGGATAGTTTGATGGGTTATTTATTGAGAAGGTTGTTCGAATGGAGGATTGTACCTATCGTCAATCCTGATGGGATAGCAGCTGGAAATTATAGAATGGATCCGCTTGGTTGCAACCTGAATAGACATTACTCCTAACCATCTCCAGAACTACAGTATAATATCTTATGATTTAGCCCTGCCATTCACAACATATCAAATTTAGTGCAAACTCTTTCACATCGCATTGAATTTTACATCGATATTCATTCGCATTCCTCGATGAAATAGGCCTTCATTTATGGCAATGCAATGGATGATGTGATCAAACAGTCATATGCTCAACTGTTTTGTCGCATACTGGAGGAAAATTCGCAGTGGTTTAGAGCTAGTCTTTGTTAGTTTGGTGAGAGACATATGAGATTTAAAGATAGAGGCTAAGAGAGATCGAAATAAGGTTGTGGGAGGGTGATGGCTTGGAAGGTAGCTAAAGTTGTCAAATCTTATACTTTAGAGTCCACGATGTTGCCTGGTTATTACTCAAAAACACAGAATAAACAACTTCAGCCTATCTCAAATGCTGAATTTTAGTATTGTCATCCAACTACCTCTAAAATTTTAAAAGATGTGCCTCCAAACATAAGTCAATCAAAACAACATCCTTTGATTAGTGCAAACAAACAATTAGGTAGATCTATATGCATCTCCATGCTTGACATGGTGTTCAAAAATCCTTGCAGCAGGCTTCTCGATAGTTTTATCGAAAATTCACTCAAATAGATAGCTCCGAGATTGTTGCAGACTGAAGAACGTTTTAGAATATATGATCTTCAGAGCTACAACAAAGCAAGAAACGTATGTAGACTTGTAGAAGAAGAGCACATGAGCAGAATAGAGGAAAGCTGGCATCGAGCTGGGTTAACATAGTAAATGACCTCAATTTTTTGGCCAAGTCCTTTTAAGCGCTTGAAGTCAATGGAAGTTCAGAACCAAACTAAACAAAGACTAAACAAAACTGTCAGGTTAAACAGTTAAATAACAGATTTCAAGAACAACAAAAAAGTTCGAATAAGATCAAGAATGAGGACGGAGAATGAAATATCAATATAAAATAAAAACGTCAAGCATAATGATAAATAATTGAGAACTACTAATTTTCTCTAAAAATGGAGGCAAGGTTTTGATCATCCCAATGTTCGAAATTCTGTTTAATTGGAAGATCAAACTGCGAAATTTAGAGACTTGGGTATCTTTTCAGAAAAGGCTCCACTGTCGATTGATAGAAGTTTGAACCCGACCATATCTCTAAACAAAGAGCTGAGAAAGAACACGCCAACAAACTATATGGTTCAGAATTTATCACCTTCGCTATCTCTGCCCAACACCCATCATCCTCTCTCCAAAGAGGTAGAAAAGCAGCGCAGGACCAAGGTGGCCAATTTCTATCATGCTTTTGTCGAGAATCGCAAAAGGACAGAAGCATACCTCAAAGCAAGCAACCTTCACAATCCCAAAAACCACAGAACAAGATCTAACATAGAGTAGCCCAAACAAACAACATAATAAAAAGAGAAAAGCAAGTCAGTGATAAACAGAGTCGACATGAGCCTAGCATATCGTCAGGGGTTCTAATCCATCAAACTAAACAAAAAAGTAGAAGTGATGTTTCCCTGGATGAGAAAGACTCAAATCAAGCCAAAAAATCATCTATCATGTTCAACTAAGTTATGATATTTTATTTTTCAATTCTATACCCAGATGAAAATTACATTCACTCCTTTCTAGATCTTTCCTCAAAGATGTCCTTGACCACTAGAGGTACCCTCTTACCCACTTTTTTTTACATGTAGTCTCGGAAACGTTAGAGAACTCCTGCACTCACTTTACAAGGACGAGATTCTGGAGTTTTTTGCATTTGGCAGTATTTCTATTCATGGTCCCAGTTCCAGAGACGTTTATTGTGTAGAGTTTTGTAGAAATATGTTTAATCAGTGTAAGTTTTGTTAGGGCTGACTTATTTGTCAATTTTTGTTCGAGATGAAGCCGGAGGAGAGTTGCGAGGAGTCAACGTCCTATGATTAAATGAGGGTATCGAAATTTTATTTTTAGGGGTCATTGATTGATGAGAGTGACTTCTTTGCTGAGCCTAATGATGAGAAATCGAACTTTTAGAGCGTTGTTTTGGAGCCGAGTAGATTTTATGTCTCTGAATCTTTGATTTCCTTTCACTGCCAATATGGAGTGTCTTCTACCGGACAAACTGTTGAATAGTTAGAGGTCTAAACATAATAAGTGTAAGTTAAAAATATTGGATTCTGAAAAAACGTAAAGATATCAAATTACTTTGAACCCTTTAACTTAGAAGTCATTTTAATTTTATGACTATTGGTACTATGTTTTTATGTGTCTATCGCTACCTTTTCTAAGGCATTTTAGCCGTTTGCCCAAAAATTATCTTCTTTCTATTTTGGTGCAATTCTTGAGATCTGTTCCAAGCGATTGTTTTTTTATTTGAGTGTTCAATCTGTATTCAGAATCGAGCAAGGCCACTTTTTTCATGCAGTGAGAATTGATGACCTGATAACGACAATTTGAGGGCTTGTTTCCATTACGAGTGGTAAGGAGACTGGAAGTTTTACATTTTTTATTCTCAAGGCTAGAGTAATTACGATATGTCAATTTGGAGCGAATGCTGCTGCCAGTGTAGGTTCGTTGGAGTGACTATTTACCAGGTTTGAAGATGCTGTGATCGAGAGACATATTTTTATGATTGGGTTTAGTCAGTATAGCAGAGACAGGTCTGTTCTACATCTCTGAGGTGGGCTTTATCGTTTTTTTGAAGTACTAAGCAAGTGTTCTCCTCATTTCTGAAATAAATTTATCTCCAAGACTAAAGATAAATAATCGAGATCGTTTATTCCAGCAAAATTATTTAACATCTTTTCCATAATCTGAATATCCTACCAAATCAAAGTATTTAATTGTTTATGGTGATAGTATTGCTAATATTTCATATGAGATGACTTGATGATCAAACGTTGAAGTCGAGTTGAGCTCCTCCCTTGAAACTTCTCTTCTCGTTGTGGATGTTGGATCCATGAGCTCCGAGGGTGACGGTTGCGATGTTCTTGAAAATGAAGCAGGGGTATTGATATGAAAGAGAGACATCGAAGTTTGAGCTCACTCTAACCTTAGTTTGTCTGTTCTTGATGAGATCCTTGTGCTCGACAACCAGGAGAGCCTCATCGAAAGCGAACTTGTCCTTCTGTCTGAAGCTGGCCTGAATAAAAGTATTTTTACTTCAACACCATATTTGATGTTAGCATCATGTTGAGCAACGACGTCAACTCTGTACAAATCGAGGTGCTGCAAGATTTCAGACAGGGAGAAGGCGTACTTTCTCCAGTTAGCATTCTCAACTCTGACGAAGGTATCGACTTTGTTGTTGATCTTGTAGCCGAAAAGGAGGTTGGTCTTTGCGAGCACCTTATTAGTGATGTTGTAAGCGATCATGTTTCCGAAAGTGCATTTGTTGTGGCGAACCAAGGTTCTGTTGTAAAAAGTAAGGTTGGTGTCATTCTCGTTGAAATCGACTCTGAGTCTGTTGTTAGAATGGCAGTGTTCACTATCGTGTCCGACGCCCAATCTAAGACTAGGGTTAGCAAGGGCCTTGTTAGTGTTGACGGTGGCGTAAAGATTCCACTTTTTGTTCCATTTGGTAATAATACCATTGTCGAACTGCAGCTTGAGGTAGTCAGCAGACTTAGTCTTAGCGAAAAGAGAGCGACCTTCAGGAAGACTGAACCAGAATTTGAGTTCGTCAGCGACTTTATATCCAGCTTTATCAGCCTTGACATTTGCTTTGAAGTTGAAGGTGCTGTTCAGACCTTTGGAGCCGACTTTCCAAGTGAGGAGCTTGTCGTGGACGAAGTCGTCAGTGAAGAGAGAGTAGGATTGACGGGGGAAGTCAGTCCAGGGGTCAACCTTGATGCTTTCGGGCTTTGACATTTCGGATCTCAACTAAATAAATAAGCTAATTGGAATAAATATTAATTTAATAAATATCGCTTTTACCACAATGACTGATACCAGAAAAGTCCAAGACGTCTTCGAAAGAACTAAAGGAGTCAAAGGAGCCAACCTTTCTCACCTTGAGAACCAAGTCGGTAATGCTCTCATCGAAGCCACCAGTCACCTCGACAACGAAAACAAGAGGCTCGGCCAAGCCATCCTCGTCCACAAAGTCCAGGAAATCACCTACGAAAAGGATAAATCGCTTATTCTTATTGTCGTCACTTACAGATCCAACAAGATCTTGTTGACTTCAGCCTACAAAAAGCTCATTACCGATCTTGAAAAGAAGCTGAAAAAGACCACCCTCATTATTTCTCACAGACACATTCAATCTCGCTGGGTCAAGGAAAATAGAAAGCTCACTAGACCCAACAGCAGAACCCTCACTGCTGTTTACAGCTCCATTCTTGATGAGCTCCTCCTCCCCGCTGCTATCATCGGCCACAGAATCAGAGTCAGACTCGACGGATCTTCATTCTCTAAGATCACCCTCGACAAGTCCGAACAGCACTTCCTAGAGGACAGAGTTGGCGCAATCAAGGCTTGCTACAAGAAGTTGACCACCAGAGATATCGAGATCGATTTCCAAAAGGAAGCAACCTTCTATACTTTGAAAAAGGGATAAAAGAAATGATCTGTATATTCCAATATCAGCTACTCATTATGAATATAATACTTACAATCAAAACGCATCTCCAAATATGACCGATTTGACCTCGCAGCAGCCATAATGCATCAATACGCATATATTTATTTCCCACTATCACCTATCACATCAAAAGGATCTTTGACTCTTCCACAGCACTTACCCTTCTTCCACAGTCAACCCTAACAACTATTTTTTATCTTCACAGACATATCCAGACGAATTGGTGTATTCAAGTTTATTAAAGGGCCAAAAATAGTAAAAATCATGACTTTAGTTAATTGTGTTCATTGATTCTAGGGTCAAAACAATGAATGGTTTGTTAAAGCTTCAGAAATAAAGCATTAGAAAGCATAGATATTTTTTGTTGAGGCTTTTTCTTAGATTAATATAAATAAACCCAAAAATCAATTCAACCCAATTACAAGCTTCATCCGCATCATTCGGGCATGCTTCTGAGCCAAAGAGAGCCTTAGTCACAGAACATCTACTCCCTCCTGGCTGGAAGCTACCTTCTCTCAGACTCAAGAAACATCTAAAAGATATTTTCAGGATGTTTAGCAAGTTGAAATGTTCAGCTTCCTTTCGATTCCCTAAGGTATGCAATTCAAAGATTTGATGGTTTCAAAATCAAGCATGATTCTTTAGTCAAAAGGA
>Ga0100402_1001973_pt1 | contig 23379 bp, 20 predicted proteins | sample CryGeyme20150102_FD_80419 | JGI IMG/M metagenome (GOLD analysis project Ga0100402, IMG submission 80419) | Groundwater microbial communities from Crystal Geyser aquifers in Utah, USA - Crystal Geyser metaG 2015-0102 | ecosystem: Environmental > Aquatic > Deep subsurface > Groundwater | place...
AGTGGGTTTGGTGGTGTAGTTGTTTGATGGGGGTGAGTGTGGGGGGGGGTTGGGTGTTGGTGGGGGGGGTGGGGGGGGGGGGGGGGGTTGGAGTTATCGAGTGTTTCGGTTTCAAGGTTTGTGCATGGATTTGATGTCGTTGGAAGAACGAATCAGGGGAAAGGAAATGTCGAATGAGTCATTTTGTGTGTGTGTGTGTGCACACATCGGTGTTCAAATGATAAATGATAACCAAAAAATACAAACATCAAGTAATACAAATGTCTGTCTGTCCACATCAGGAGGAAGAAAAGGTACCAACGACGACGACGACAACAACAAACAACAAAAGAGACGTACCCAAAAACTTCCATATATCCCAACATGATACCAAAATTGAATCCATCAATGGCCATCATGGTTTCTTGTAACAAATTGTGAACACCAAAGAACAAAAATACGCCACCCACCAAAACAAAAAATTGTGTCATTTTTCCCAGACCGTCAAAATATTGTTCCAAAGTTTTCAGAATCTTTGGTTCCTTGTTGGTATCACCATGTTGTGTTGCCATGTTTGTTATTATTGCTGTTGTTGTCTTTTTGTTTTGTAGTTGGTGGTTGTTGTTTTTGTTTCTCTTGCTGTTGCTGTTGTTGTCGGTTGATTGAGGACGACGTTACTTACAAAAGTACTTGTTCACTATTCTTCCGAAAGGATTGCGAATGGTACTAGTAGTAGTGTCTTTAGTAGCGTAGTGAGTGGTTAGTACTCCAATGCTACTATTTCGATATGTTTTTTAATAATGGTTTGGGAAAGGGTGGATGGATGCGGAAGCCAATCATCCAGGTCGTGTCTCACATGAAGGTGCTTTTATTATTATTATTTAGGCTCTATCTACCGTCGGATATGAAAAAAAAAATAGTTTTGATTTTGCGGGTTTTCCCGTTTCGCAGTATCACGAGTGAGATGAACAACGAGTAGACTAGCAGACTAGGGTCTAGTCTATTCTTAACAATAATTTAATACCAGAAGCTGTAGGCTAAAATAATCTGTAAGAGTAGATTACTCGCATATTACCTTTGAGTAACCGGCTTGTGCGAAAAAGAAACACGTCAACGCAGATAGAGAAAATGGACTACTGCGCAAATAATGAGAATATACGACTTTTGGTATCATTAAAAACGCATGTAAAATGTTGCAAAGTACCTTTTTCTTGCTAGTATTGTTGTTATCTGTGGTTGCTGGTGCTGCTGGTGCTGGTGACTGGTGATGCTACTGCTACTACCTCGGCCTCGATATCCGTAGAGGACATCATGCCAGAAGATCACATTGTCATTGATGGTGATGGTACTATGCATCCTTCCTTTCGACGACGATTGGGAGGTAGCAGTAGTTCGAGTGGAGCTGGATGCCACAAGGGCTGTCCCACGGACAAAAAGTACGATCCAAAATGCCTTGAAGCAGCCATGCCTCCCTATCCAATTTGTTCGAAATTGTCAGCAGACGAATGGGTTAGGAAAGCCATTGATGGATCGTCTCGGTGTTGTGGGGGAGACGACATCTCTAACTGCAGATGTCCCGTCAAGACGTCCGATCGTTTCAGGAACAGGATTGGAGGTCACTGTGAGGGCGTTGAAATATGTAAAATGCAAGTGCTAGCCATGGAACTGGCGGAAGCTGACGATGCGGCCACCACTGTCGAACGATTGCAAAACGTTCATGGTGTGAAGGCAGATGATGGTCTCAGCAACTAAATAGTTGACGATGTTACACAGTACACAGCATAAAAGATAAGCAAGAGCTTAAACAAATTTCAAAAATAGTTCTGTGCAGTCGCGGAATAGAGTATTCACCACCTCTTTCAAATAGCTACCAGCTACTCAGCACTGTGCATGCAGTACAGTAGTATGTATGTACCAGTACTACTAGTACTTAGTAGTCCCACAAACCAGAAAACGAGAACCTCTGCGTGATTCTGAATTCTGAAATGCTTATCTGGAAATTGGATATCGATACTACTAGCTAGACTACTACAGGATTGGTATCCACTTGTTTCTCGTCACGGATAGATCTACGCTATCAGGCAAAAGGGAAGATTCGAAGATATTCTGCACCCGTCACTGCTGTAAAACATTAACCACGTTCAAATATGTTTTACCATCTTTCCAAAATCTAAACGAAAAGTAAATTAATCATACCATAGTATTCTACTCTAGCTACGCTGACAAAGAAAGATATTCAATTCATTCGCAGTCCCCCTTTCTTTTTACCTATTAGTACAAAACTTCCAAATACGATGAAATCCAACCTTGTTATAATTCTCCTTTTTGTTACATTGCTCGCCGAACTTTGTTCCCTTACCATGGGACATGCTGTGCTTGGTGGACATCCTGCAATGGAGACACCTACTTCACCTACAAACGTCCCACATCATCTGACCAAAATGAGGGCCTTTCGTTTCCGAAACCATCGTACAAACAACAACGATGATGATGGTGCTAAAGGGGTGGTAGAGATCCATGACAGTTGTTTTCCTCCTCGAGGTGGTGCCTTGACACGACGAAATCGCAATTTATTAGGAATCATTGTTGCCATTGTGGTGGTTCCCAGTGTTGCTGTTCCAGCTGTACGAATTGGAGCCGGTATTGTATTGGTGGCAGCCGTTCTGGATACGTTTGATCTCTTCCAATAATTATAATAAAACCAGGAGTTGTTATGGAACATGGAACATGCAAACGACTAGGCTACTACTGTAGCTTTAGAGCAACAAATGTACTGTAGTATTTGTCTATCAGCCAGTGATGTAAGTACGGTAAACGTGCATACTACTATGTATTCTATTATCTATATGGTTTTGTCACAGATGAAATAGGAAATATAGCTGTGAAAAGCCAATCACGTACATATAACATAAAAAATGCAGTGCACAGAAGTGCACGTGTGGACTCAAGGCACTCCTGAATCTACTACCGTAGAAAGGTTGCCGACAGCAGTGCACCAATGAGTGCGATTGCTAAGATCACCAATATCACTATATGTTCCGAACTAGGCGTTTGCAATCTCAACCTGTTTTCATCTGCCAAGTTGGCAATACCAGGCGAAATAAAGGATCCGGTGGAATTGTTGCTGGAGAGGGCCGCTACAACAACTCCCGTTTCCATTAAGGTCCGTGCTTTAATGGTAATATATTTTCCCGCCTCCGAAATCATTTCTCCGGCGGCAGGAGCACCGCTGAATGCGCACTGCATGCCGTTGATGGATATGACATGATCTCCCACATTTAGGAGTGTCTGGAAGAATAGTCCATCGGCATCAATGTTAGCTATTTTCAAATGTTGATATTCCGCCGATGCCAGTCCCAAACCGCAGCGATGTTCCAGAGATGGTTTGGTAATCATACTTTCGACTAAATTGGGATCTCCCCCCACATGGTGGACCACGATGGTCACATCTCCGGTCAAGGATGCTATGAATTTCACGATATCCCCAACCTTCATCACGTAGCAGCGTTTGTTGTTGACGGACAACAACCGGTCCCCAACACGAAAGGGAGTTCTGGAAATCAACGAGCCGGCTTCAATAGACGAAATGCTAATTTCAGCGTTTTTGTTCGACGTCAAGTCAAATCCCAAGGGTGTTTCGGCAGTGGGTTTAATCAACGAGGCACTGATGAATTCGGCTCGTCTCTCGAAGAAGCTTTGGTTCTGTTCATGTGTTTCAGTCCAGGTGCCTACACTTCTATCCTCGTCATGACTACCATGTATGTTAGCACTGAAGGTATCTTCCTTCACCAGGTGGGCAATGGGTGCTCCCTCTAAATCTTCCAGAGTAAAAATGCCACCATCGCTTGCAGGTGCTTCTACCCTTCCTATCGTGTGCATTGTTGTCGATACTGTAGCTGTAGCTGTAGCCGTGGAAGCTGATTGTGATCGTGTGTTGGTAGATGTCGTCGTCGCGACAGCAGCAGCAGCAGCAGAGGCTTCATGGACAGAGGAAGATGCTGTGCTTTCATCATCTGTTGCCGGAAGTTGTATCACCGGTAGGCTTCCGCTTTCTAAATCCACCTCATCCTGCTCATCTGCTGATGATGCCACAACGACTGTTTCTTCCATATCCATCGAAACTTCGGTTTCGGTAGTGGTTGTTGTTGCTGCTGCTGCTGCAGTTGTTGTTGTTGTAGTTGTAGCCTCTGGTGGCTGCGATTGTTTGTAACTCATGGTTCTAAGATTGAAAATGTTAAAATTATAATAATACGTATTACTGATAATAATGATAAAAATTATAACAATAGTACTGGTAAATGAGAGGGAAAAAATACTGTACAATACGTGGTCTACTAGTAGCTACTAGTAGTACTCGTAAGCAAGTTGATTTAACTAGACTAGTAGTACCAGTAGACTAGTCTTTTGTTCCTGGCCAAAGTTTGGTGACTGTGATGATTAGGGAGCCTTTGTCTTGAAGACTTCTTCATGTTTTGGTTGGTCAATATTTAGAATACCAGTAATGAATTGAGAAGGATAAAAAATAAATAGAATACCTGGTAGATTTGCTTGTCTAATAAAATAATGAAAGGCCGCAAAGAGAATCACGGACGTAAAGAAATTGAAGGAGTGTGCATCTAAAAATAGGCTAAAAAAATCAACTTCTACTACTCTAGGGAAAATGAATACTCCGAGCGTACTTGGGGGGGGATAGTCTAGGGTCTACTCCGAAAGAAAGAAAATCTATTATTATTTTCAAGATCTTTGCCGAGAAGGATGATGGTATCAAGTCAAAAGTAGTACTAGCTAGTCTACTATTAGTTGTAGTAGAAGTGCTGTAGTATTGCTCGAGTAGTCTCTAGTACAGTACGGTAGTTTGGTAGGCTACTAGTAGTACCTGGTACTACTAGCTAGTAGTACTAGTAGCTACTAGTCTACAACTCTTCAAAATAAGCAAATTGTAGTAGTCTACTACTACTAGCTAGTAGTCTAATACTACTACTGTACAACTTCTTGCATAATACTGGTAGACACAACCAACGAGCAACAAACCTACTCTAGTAGAGAACACAATTTTTTTAGTTGAACCGCAGAACAAATTCTATATCATGAAGACCTATCTAATGACAGGAGATATTGGAGGGACCAATAGCCGCATGGCGCTGTACTCTACTTCCAGTTCCAAGGCCCTCAAAGAGAAAGTGTATCGCAATCAAGATCATCTTCCTGCCAAAAACGCTGAAAGTACCGCCTTTCAGGATAAGATTCTTGCGCCTTTTTTGAAAGATTCCTTTGCGGAGCTCAGCATCGATCCCAAGTCGTCCGATTTTCGCATCCTGGCTTGTTTGGCCTGTGCGGGTCCCGTACAAGACAATCGCGTTCGCATGAGCAACTTGGGCAATCTGTTAGTCGACGGAGGAGTGATTGGGAACAGTGGCGATCCCTATCTTCGTCACATTGCTCGCTGTTCTGTCATAAATGATTTTGTAGCCCAAGGATACGGCTGTCTGACCTTATCCCGCAATGAGGTGAAGCATTTGCATGGACCCAAAGATTTTCCCGATAAAGGTCCCAAAGTGTGTGTCGGAGCTGGTACTGGATTGGGGGAATGTTATTTGACTCCGGCAATTGGAACAGGCGCCTATTCTTGCTTTCCTAGTGAAGGTGGACATGTTGAATATACCCCACGAACAGAGATAGAATCGAAAATGCTGATTTATTTGCGTCGCAAATTCGCTTCCAAGACGAGAATTTCGGTAGAGCGAGTCGTATCGGGCATTGGCTTGGCCAATGTTTACGATTTTTTGGCACAGGAATATCCGGATCGCGTGGATCAAAGGGTCAAAAAAGAATTCGATACAGCGGAAGACGACAAAGGTCGAGTCGTGGCCGAGAATGCGGTCGAAGGTAGCCTATGCTTGCAGGCCATGGAACTCATGATGAGGTCAGTTTTTTTTTTCTGTTGCACGGACAGATGAATAATATGACGGTACAGTTTACTTGTCGTGGTAATGTGGACTTGCATTCTCACGTGCTATCACTGTTTGAATCTCTTCTCTCCCTTTCACAGCGCCTACGGTTGCGAAGTTGGCAATGCCGCCATCAAATTTATTCCGACAGGTGGATTATTTGTAACTGGAGGTACGTTGAGATGCATTCACATGGAATCGCCTTTTTTTAATTTTCGCAGACTTTAATTTTCTGACGATCAATTGATTTCTTGCTTAGGATTGACGCCTAAGAATATCAAGCACATTGAAGGAAAGGATTCCAAATTTATCCAAGCCTACGTTGACAAGGGGAGAGTTGCAACTCTTTTGGACAAGATTCCCTTGTTTGCCGTAATGACAGAAGATTTGGGAGTTCGTGGAGCTTACAAGTGTGCCATGATGGTAACAAAATGAGGACATTTTTGACTATCAATGTTATTACTATAGTGTGATTACAACTCTGATTTTTTCTTCTTTTTCCTCTTCTACAACAGGACTACGAACGAATTTGTGGAGAGACTCAAGAAAGTACCGGAAAAGGCGTCGACAATACCAAGATCTTCTGGGCGATTATTGCGGCGGCATCAGTTGGATTTATGGCAGGATCAACGTTGGCCAAGCGTCGCAAGTAGTTTCACATTTCATATTTGGACATACCTACCTTTGTCCACAATTAGTGTGCACCAGTTAATTTCCATTTTTTGTAAACATGATTTCCTCGGCGAGATGCCCATTGTTGATGCTTGGACCTATTCATTTTGCTTTGCTAAATGTCAAACAGAAAAGTTACATACGAAGCACTGCTAGAAGCGAGCTACTCCATAGTCAGTTCTTACAAAAAGGATTTGGAATGGAAAAGCAAACACATCTTTCAAAGATCTGCTCGCCGAGTATTGTAAAACATAATTGCTGATTTTGTTCTGAACTAGACCTTACTCTACTACTACTAATAGTAGTTGTACTAGCTACTAGCTTTATGAGGCTGTAGTACTACGAGCTACTACTTAGTAGTAGTAGTAGTAGTAGTACTCGAGTACTGTACTATGGTAGTAGTACTAGAGTAGGCCCATTGATTATTTTTTGGCCTATTCCACAATCATTAGAGTTAGGCTTGTGTTTTCGAAGCCGAGCTGAATATCTGCTGGGCATACCTATTTCCAGCTGCATCCTCCTCTCTTCTGTTCCCCATTCGCACTAAGAAGTGTGTGTTCATCGTTTAAGCTCTCGACAACGTTTCCTCCAAAATGACATTGAATGCAATAGATGAGTATGACATTAAGCGCTCATTCGAGGCGCTGGACGAAGACAAAATCAATCGGATATCCGTGGAAAGTTTTCATACACTGTTTCTTGGCCTCGGTTTTCAACCCACTCAATTAACGCAAAGTGAATTGAGAGATAAGGTAATGGCTGTCATTGAAGACAGAAAAGAGATGGGTCCTGCAAAGTCAGCAGAAGATATGGAGCTTTTCGACGAAGAGCTAGACACAGATGCTGCAAGTAGCTTCATACCGTTGTCAGTTGTCAAAGAAATTCTATCCCAGCACACGCGAGAAGATCGAGTTACGGAGTTGGAGAAGGGCTTTCAATTGGTTGACTCAAACGGAAAAGGACATATCACAATCGACGACCTGCAAAGGCTTTCGAGGGAAGTTGGGGAGCCCCTTAGCGAGGAAGAAGCCAGGGCGATCCTGCTGTCGTCGGGATCAGAGACTACAATGGACAAGCAGGCATTTGAACGTTTCTTCCTTCATCCTCCATCTTCGTAACTATCGTTCTTTCGTGGGCGTAAGTGACTTAATTCATAAACAAAGATTGATGCAATAAGAATGTGCTAAGTTTAAATATATGCGAGAAGTATCCAGATAATAGTCTGCAGTCTGCAACAAATCCACGACACAGTATTATGTACACTACACTTCATCGAGTCTAGATACTCAAGTTTTGTGGATGGATGAGCGTGGCATAATTTTTCAAGTTGCAAGCGTACTCCAAGTAATATGTGCGCATGTCAAGTTTCATTGCAAACTCATTGATTCCTCATTGAAGTGAGCAGAGGTTACAAAGTGCTCGCTGTTGAAGCAAACGTAGAGACAGCGGATATGTCATTGCGTGCTGTCTGAGATTAGTATGATGACACTTGTACAGGATACAAAAAAAGCATATCTATCGCCCTTCCAGGAGGCCAGGGCGTTTTGGCTTGATAATTTTCGTGATGATGATTGGAATCGTTTAAGGCCTTCGAATGTCTCAAATCCCCGGAGCAGAAGCCATGACAGCACCTAGATTCGCTTCCAAAGCTTGGTGAGCCCCATTAGGAGCCTCGGTGTCGGTCTGTTGGTCTTCTTCTGTCAAGACCTTTCCAAATTCGGGGTCACCTTCAGGTGGATTTGCAACCTTAACCACGACCCCAATAAAATTTACAATATTGTTGGAAGAGTCACGCAGCGCGGCAATAAACAATTTGTTCCAGAAAGGAGTGCCATCAGCCATGTAGTTAACCAGTGTCACAGTAGTGTCCTCGGCCACCTCAAGGCCACGTCGGATCTGGTCCACCTTGGACTTGCTTGTTTCTGGTCCTTGCAAGAAACGACAATTGCGCCCCAGTACATCCTCGCGAGCATATCCCGTCACTTTAAGGAAGCCATCAGAAGCATATACAATGGGATTGTCTTGAAGGCAAGGATCCGTAATGATAAAACTATGCTGGGATTGCTGAACACTTCGGACCAAATTAAAATCTTGTTGATCCATCTCGGCGGCATGTTCACCACACGCTTCCACGACAGCTTCCGGGAGCTTCTCGGATGCCTTGCATGTTTCCAAGACTTGCCGAGACTCGTCAGAGGGAAGTCGAGATTTGACAAGATCCTTGAGAGCCGTATTCTGGCGCTGCAAATCCATGACTTCCTTTTGCAAAGATTCAAAGAAAAACTTTTTGCGGAGACGAGTTCTGCGAGCCAAAATACGATTCCGTTCACGACGGCGATCAATCTGGGCTTGGGACTTTTTGCCACGTCCTTGTGCAGCGGCGGCAGCCTGTGCTGCAGCGACCAGTTGCTGCCCGCCTGCGACAATACTTGCAGGCGCCGCACTGGGAACAACACCTGGTTGAAGAGCAACAAGACTTTCCGGTGCACCTTCGACGCGTTGTCGCTTGGCAGCAGGATAATTTCCATGTTGATGGACCACCAGATTTTGTGCAGGATGCCCAACAGGAGCCTGTTGCAGTTGCTGTCCATTTGGAGCCAGTGTTATTCCATATCCATTCATGGAAGGAGCTGGCGCCAGAGCATGACCTTGAACGGATTGTCCCGGAGCTTGGGCATATGCCACAGGGACAGAATGATCATGTGTTCCTTGAACAGGATGATGCGTCTGCTGGTGAAGTGCAGGTGCTGGTGCCAAATGAGGTTGTTGCTGTTGCTCTTGCTGTTGTGATGGCGCAGAAGTGTGGGCTTGTTGATAATGATACTCTTGCTGAGGAGGATTAGCACTGGGCTGTTGACCAGAAGAATCAGACGCAGCATGATGAACACCATCTTCACTCTGTTCCGGTGAGATGACACTGGAGGTGTAACCGCCTTCCGCGTTGGCACTGTAGAGTCGCAATATAGAGTGGTATGAGCATCTTGAACTAGTATAGATAGAACTTGGTACCCAAAAAAATACAAGAAAAAAGAAAACCAAGATACACTCACTCAAAGTCATAGGTCATGCCATTGGGAGCTGGCCTATCATCTTCCAAAAGGTACTCGGCGAGAAGGTCTACATCCAACGGATCGTTTCCGTCCATTAACCATGCCGGAGGATCACCTGGGTCGTGTTGTTGTTGTGAACCATCTTGATTGGTATTGTGTGCCGGAGCAAACATGGGCATATTATTCACATCCGTAGAAGACATGATGAAGTGATTACTGTTATTTGGAAGTAATGTTATTGAGGGAACTGCCTGAACGAACGATAAGGGTAGTTAGTGGATGAGAGCAACGAAAGTGAGTGAGTTTACCAGTAGTATTTAGAAGCGTTGATGCAATGGTTGATGTTTGTTTGAGTTGGCAAGGCGCTTAATGAAGTCGTATGCGACAGAAGGCATTAATAATTCTTGACGTCTGACAATAGTCGCAAGAATGACATCAGCAAACGAGGGGCAAGAGTCCTTAAGTATCAGCAAAACAAGGGTGATCAGGGAAGGCACATACTGCCATGGAGGTAAAAATCAGACAGGCGGTCAAATAATAAAGGATCATCCGTCTCAATTCTCAATGAAGATCCTTGATCTGCAAGCTCTCCCTGTGCCCTCTTTTGCTGGTGCCATGTATTCTCACGATCAAGTGCGATGGTTGTTAATCTCTGGGCCGAGCAAAGTGAGAACTCGACTTGGAAACTGCCCTTGAATTTGGAATTTCCTGGACGATTTTCTTGCATCTTGATTCTCGATTCATCTGTCTGTTCTCTCTGAGGGGCGCTCTTGCTGATAAATGGATAATCTGCTAGTAGAGTGGAGAGAACTATTCACAAGATCCAGTTTTTTGACAGGTTTGTTCACCTCAGGGACAAGTACGGCAGGCGGTAGGTAGATTTCATACGACTTGTATCTGGATCTTCACGGTCCTTCCTCTCAAACAGATTCTTAGCTTAACTCACCTTCAATTTGCCTCCTCACTGTGTGTAAGATATGTATGTATGTATGTGTTTACAGTAGAGTAGACTAATACTATCGTTTGGCAATGATAATGTACTGCAAGAGCCCTCTGAGTCACGAAAAAGATGCTGTGTTATGATGGTGTTGAAGTAGTAATGGAGGATGGCTATGAAAAAACAAAGACATTATTTTTCATTTGCACACCTGGATGATGATGTAAAGAGAATTCACTAAAAAAGCTTTACTACTAGTAGACTACTACTAGACTAGGAGTACGGTAATAATAATCTCGAGCTCCTCCCTTTAATAGTACTGTAGTTAATAGTACAGAGTCTCCTCGGCATGATTCACTACTATCAGAAGTACTACCACTAGACTACTAGCGTTTTTCTAGACTAGAATTTTTGGAATTCCATTTGCAGTGTGCTGAATGAGAGTACTAGTTCCTTCCGTTCCGCCAGCAAATAAGACTATACAATCGATTTCCTTTATGTCTTTGAATGATGGTGGTGTCAACCTTTACTTCCAAAAAAGGAGTACAAACGTCATCAAAATGCAGGGATAACTTAAAGATTTCCCCCCTTTTTGACATTTTTATTGGGGGAACTTTGGCGACGGAAAAAAGGAAGAAAAACAGGAACAACAAAAATTATTAGGTTGCTTGCGCTGTCAACTTGCAACGTGCTAGCTTTCCTCATCATAACAACATAACATGATCATTGTGTGACGATAATAATCCTGAAAAGAAACTACAAATACATCCATTGGTGGATAAGGATAGGATAGAGTACACCTTCCAACTAGCTGGATGCACTTAGTCTTTTGACTTCTTTGGTTTCAGTGTTTCAGCCAGTATCCCACGTCCACTACCCACTACTGTTCCGGATAAGCGACCGTCGTAACATTCCAAAAATCGCTTTCATCGAAAGCACACAACAAAATGGCCAATTTCATATCATCTTCTTGGAACAGAGAATCATGGCTAGGAATCCTTTTGGTATTTCAGTTGGGTGCTTTTTTACTTGACGTGTTCGTCGGTGGAAATACCAATCACTTCTTTGCCTTTTTATTGGCCATTGAGCTTCATGCGTATGGATTCTTACTGCTCTATCATCTCGAACACAACGATCAACAACAACAAATACACAGTGAAGAAAATGATGATGATGATGATGATGATGATAGCGAAGGTTACATTCCTCCGCCTGTAGGGAATATTCTTGTGCAGGATGGTGATGGTTCATCTGGCATTAGCAATGTAACATCCTACAGTGAAGATTCTAGCTACGCTCACGGTAAGAAGAACGACAAGAAGCTTAGCCATGAAGATTCGGGTTCTTCCTCCATGGCGTCTATTTCTACCACAGAACAGTGGAATGCGGAAGATGACGATGATCAGTTTGAGGACCCTCCTCGATCCATTGAATGCTGTGGACGTTTCTCGATTTCCTACGGAGGATTTTTTATTTTGGCACACACATTGTCAGCGTTGCTAGTACTGTCGTCTTTGAATCAGCAATTTTACCACTTGAATCTGAAAACTGGAGTAGTACCCGAAGAAATTGCAAGAATTGTTTTTTTGCTGTCCTATGGCATGTTTGTGGCCTGCACTATCCTGTCCTACTACAAACGACACATCGAACCAACCTTTGACCGTCCATTTATGAAAAATGTACGTCTGAAACAGACTCTGTCATTCGTGGGTGCAATACTAGCGTTGGTGATATTTGGGACTATGCTGCGACTACGGGGGCTTACAACAGAACAGTTGCAACGCTTTTACTACGGGTCTTTGCCATCGTCCAATGACGACCAAACATCATCATCGACATCACAGCAACCGTACTTGGGAGAGGTATGGGTAACAGGGGCCTCCATCATTGATGATGATGCTGTATGCGTAAGCTACCAAGATACAATTACGGTCAATGTGAGTGTTGTTTATGGAGGGAAATGGGCTTGTCCAAAAAATCCTTCCCAACGGTGTACGGCAACCGTCACTTCTCAGGTGGAATGTCATTATTACGAATCTAATCAGCAAGATGGACTGGATGATGATCAAGTTGCAGAGGAAGACTATGAGAATATCGACAACATGAACGATGCTTGTGTTAACGACTACGTGTACTTTCGATACCATGACTACCAATTTGACGACGATAATGCTTATGATTAGTTACACACAGCAAAAGACCCTCCTTTAAACATTGGAACCGACCGACGGAATCAATCATCGGTACTTGTGATGGATCTTGTATAGCTCGATCGGGTATTTGGAGATCAGATCAATATTCATCGTACGCTCAAAGCAATCATGCCATGTATCTGTCACTCGGAATGGGGTTATGCTTTCTCGGGTGGCCAATATTTACCTGGTGGCAAAAAAGATGCCGGCAACGAGCTTCTACTAATATTGTCAATAAAAATGATACAAAAATAAGCAAGATTGGGATGGAGATGGAGATATATTCTATTTGAGTGTATTATGGCCGCAAAGTGATAACCAGTGCTAGCTGGCATCACTGGGCAATATAAATGGGAACAAATATTAATATAATCTGGTATTTGTATGTCATCTACTCGCATCTATCATACGTCTACGCTTCCACATTATGAAGCCTCCTGAGGACCAGGCTATTTCCAACATGTTCTGCACGCACCTTTGCTTAGAATTCATAGGTGGCAGCCACCGAAGCAATTCCATTGTAAATGTATGTGTTGTTAAAAGGCACGTACTGTCCCGTAATAATCTTGACAGCTTCTTGCGAAGCTACACCCCCGACCAAACTCGCAATAGTGTGAATTTCTGCCTGTCCATAGCGCGCCAACTCTTGGGCAAACTTGGGAGTCTCGGCAGCCAAAAGAGTCGACTGGACAAGTTCATTTTCCTGGAGATTCATTGACGAGACGACTTGCACAATGCACTCTTGGAGTGGACCAACGTCCTCTTGATATGCATCTGTCACACCCGGATAGCGTCCATGCATCTCGTAGAAAACTTGACAGGCTCGGAACCCAATATACCACAAAAAGGGTGTATGATCGGGAACTTCATAAGGATCCATTGTTGCCATCATCCAGTCGCCTTCCAAGTCTTCTGTAAGCTTGGGAGTCATTTCTTCTTCCAAGGATCGTGTCTGGAACAATTCCATAGAGTGTACATTCTGGCAGAAGGTCGAGAGATCCTCCTGCGAGACATCCTGCGTCGGCAAATATTGGCGCATTTCTTCCAAATCTTGGGCCGCTTGGTCGTGGTAAACCTTCTGTAGCTGGACATACCACTCCGTAGAAGCGGTCATGTCCTGAAATGAGATAGCATTGAAAATAAGGCACGTTAGGTATGACAATGAAAAAGTCATGAAAAACAAAACACTACAAAGGAAACGCCACAGGCAAGCGTACCGGAATGGTCCCATGCAAAGGTGGTTGATTTTCGTGACGCTTCAGAAAGGTATCAAACGCTTGAAGGAGAGCAGCAAACGTTTTCAAAGATGACCGATTTGTTGTAGCAGCCATGTTCTTGACCGTATCTCGCAATGATGCCAAATGATCCAGATCTAGAGTTCGTTCTGTGTAGGCCAGATAGGAGTTTTGCATGGCCTCTTCAAAATTCACTTCCGTGTCGGTATTTCGACTGGTTGCCTTGATGGCTTGACGAAATTCTTCTTTCTCTGCGGGCGTCATGGGCAAGGCACCATCATGAGAAGTTTGCCATTCTTTCGAAATTTTTGCCAAGATGAGAGGATAGGGGACGTGGCCGTGCTCGTGATCCTTTAATCGTTCCCATTGAATGGCATCGGCAAGCTCCAGCAGTTTGGGAAATGGTTTGACCAAACGGAGATCGGGAGGAGAAGAGGAAGGTTTGGGATCCAAAATAGGAAGAGGAGGTGTTTGCAATCGACAAATGCCAAATAATCCGTAAGATTGAACCGACACCAAAGGAACTCCTTGACCCTGACATGCTTTTCCAACCGACTTGAGCAAGGGAGGTTCCAAATCGCTGGCCACGACAAGGACATTGGGACTTGCGATGCTCTGCCACAGACTGGACCACCACTCGCTCTTCGAACAGGACACAGACAACCCCTCAGCATTGTGCATCCATCGTCCTTGAACGTCCGGATTTAGTTCGCATAGTAATTCCCAGGCGATCTGGCCACGTGATTTGTTTGTTGAATTTTTTTCTGTCAAGAAGAAATTAGACGCGTACTCTTTTTGAACCGATGCAGCATCGTCCATTACCAAAACATGTCCAATACCCGGAAGGACCAAATTTTTCAGTGTTTCGGTTCCTACAGCAGTAGCTCGTAGCAAGACGACTGTGGTGTCGCCCAGAGCCTTTTGGCCTTTGGCGCCCCATAGGCGCAACTGACGATCGTATTTTTCGTTCGTTGCCATTTTTTTAATATTAGCTTTTGCTCTCCTGGTCTCCTGGTCTCTCTACTACTAGTACTAGATGGCTAATACTAAGTCTAGAGAAGAGCTTGCTTTTTTGTGTTTTCGACGATGACGAAAGAATAATTTTTTGTCGGTTTTGGTGGAGTGTATGTGCGACCAGTTTGCTACTACTGTACTATTACCATTACGTAACTGGAGCGATACCTGGGTCCTCGACTCTAACAACTGTCACTGATGACAGCGTGCAAAGCAATCCTCCTATGGATCGAACACAAATTTAATAAAGAATTACTTCTGCGCGTCGTTTTGCACCCACCATGAAAGATTTGGTGTTTGTAATCCGAGAACAAAGAGGATGCACCCACCGACATTCACTTCTAGATAATATTTCCTAGGCACACGACAGTGTTACAATGACGTTTAATATGAAAAAAGTTGGGAGCTACAATACGGCGTTCAAAAATTCTGTGTTTGATCTTTTGTTCACAAGACCTACTCTTTGCCATCGACATAGGATACGTATCCTGCTAGCTGAGTAGTACTGGTAGAAACCACTTAGCGAGCACTCTCGGCAGATAGTTTTCCTGGTACTTTTCTACTCAATCGAGTACAATAGCCAAAAACCAACAGGAATACATTGGGGACGGCGCGCTGTGTATGAAGACGGAGTCATTAGATTTCTATTGCTGATGCTGTACGGCTCAATACAATACAATATCGTTCAGCGCACGCAGAGTACTCTCTTGATTCAATGAAATCCACTGTCAAAATTCAGAGAAAGGAAAGGTTGTACTCTACTATACATGAATAGAATGACTTTTTGGTTTCATAAATTTTGTTCTATCTTCACTACAGAATTGTTCGCCGACAACACAGAACCATTTTAGTTTCATGTTTCCTTCCTTCATTTTTCGACACGGAATCCACATAGAAAACAAAAATCGAATGCCATCGTTTCGCAATGCATGCAATGCTACATGCATACCTTTTTATTTAATTTCATAAAATGTGTGTGTTTGTTTTGGCAGGTGCATTCGTTGCGCATTTAGCAGCATCCCGAGCTTTGCTTGACCTTGGAAGAATTAAGGGAAACTCCACCCTTGGCTTGTCCGGTCGCTGTGGGCTGGGTCTTCATTCGGGCCTTGATTTGACTGGCCATGGTGAGAAAGGCCTGTTCGACATTGCTCGATGTTTTGGCAGATGTTTCGAGGAATTCAATGCCAAGACTATCGGCAAACTCCTTTCCTTGTTCGGTCGAGACGACGCGCTTTCCAGTCAAATCAGATTTGTTACCCACCAACAGCTTGTTGACATTCTCCGCAGCATATCTGTCAATTTCGTGCAACCACTGCTTTACATTATTGAAGGACTCGTTGTCCGTGACGTCATAGACAACAATGATACCATGGGCTCCACGGTAGTAAGATGAGGTAATGGTACGGAAACGCTCTTGTCCGGCTGTGTCCCAAATCTGAAGCTTAATGGTCTTTCCATCCAAGTCAATTGTGCGGATTTTCTATTTGTAAAAAAAAAAAAGTGAAACGAATAAGGAGAAATAGAGGTTTAGTAATTCGTGTCATACAAATCAAAAGAGTCCCCGTTCATCATAAAACGCCCAAACTGTTCTTACAAAATCGACACCAATTGTGGAAATGTAAGATTCCGTGTAAGTATCATCCGCAAATCGGAGAAGCAAACAAGACTTTCCGACACCGGAGTCTCCAATAAGGAGCAGTTTGAAGAGATAATCGCTGTGGTGCAGGCAGGTATCAGGGCGAGTAGAGAGGGGATAGAAGAAGCCAGTTAGAGCAGGATGAGAACAAAGAAATAATAATAATAATAATAATAATGGATCATCACGATTCCAGAATGACATGTCAAGAAATCAGGCGGGAATCAATCACCGTCATAGTTCTGTCTGTCTAGCACCACCATTAACTGACGGTGGTGAAAAGGACGGAGACAAGCCGCAGGAGAAGAGAGAGAGTAGGAGAGAGGTATCGGTGTGAAGTGTATCGACCAAGTTAATTTCGTCTGTACCAAGAGCGCCATGGTTTCAGGGACCCAATCAACAACAAAAAATCTGTATTATTTAAAAATCATAGTTGACTCTTTCACAATGACAGCTAAATTTTTAGCGCCAAGAATTCCTCCAGCCTCATGGTTGTTTACCATAATATGCACTGTGGCGGCCATCCCTCTCTTCTTTCTCCTCTCCTAGTGTTGCTGCTTTGTCGTCTTGTTTCAATCATCCAAGTGTTGGTTAACTTACTATTCGGGGTTCATGTTGGAGTTGCTTTAATAAATATGGAAGTACTAGACTACTGTACTTGTGATTGTGGCTGGGTGATGAAAGTTGTTTGTTTCAAAGTCAGTCGATCATACATCTCAAGCAGGGAAGACCGTTGAGAGGGCGCATTCGAAGAGGAAGCCCTCCGAAAAAGGCCACGACAGACGTGCTGGCGCATGGAAGTCAGTCCCATTAAGTGATTCCCGTTTGCTCAAGAATATGTCCTACGTAATGTGCAATCGACTAGCTAGTGCGTAGTGAGCCCCGTAGCTACTAGAGTAGTACACTAATAGACTAAGTACTACTCTAGAGACTACCAAGTAGTCTACTGTAGATAGTCTAAGAATACCAGGTCTGCTGGTACCACCAAGCTATTCCGAGTAGCTGGTAAGGCCTAATGGCATTCTACAGTTGTACCTACATTGCTACCTGGTATTGTTCTGCTTGCTACCAAATTTCACCAACAAATATCATGCAATGTATGATTTGGCTTTAGTTGAGACGACAAGTATACGAGTATTTCCAGTAGACCCATAGTAGCTAGTTGTGAGAAATGAGGTAGAGTGTGTGAACTCGAGTGAAAGAGTCGCCTGACCTGTGCAACGCAGCAATGTTCTTTACTGGCTTTTTGTCTCCTTTGCTGTTGTTTTTGTTGTTGTTGTAAGGGTGACATTCAATGGTAGCATGAAGGCATTTCATTTTGTTCTACATTTTGTACTGAAATCGGGCAAAGTAGAAATTGGAAACCTTTTGGAGCTTTGCTCCTTTTTTGGAAAGCATACGAAGTTTTATTTTCTGAATTGAAATTTGCCAAACTACTGTTGTACAGTCATGGGAGTCCTGCTGGAGCTTACTCCTTTTTAAAAATAATTTGATAGACAATAAGTGCGGCGTATAGCAGCAATGAGCCCCAAACAATTTTTTGCGTAGGTTTTTTTTCCTTCCATGCGGCTAATCATGAACTCTTACGAACGAAAAAGTGATTCGCGATAGTCAAAATAATGCAGAAACGTGCAATTTCGTCAAAACTTGAATGCGTCTATGCCGAGCCAACCAAGCAGTAGCTGATCGTCTCTAGATATTGGACTTCAGGATATTCTAGTCTACAAAAAAGACTATTGTAGTATCGGTACATGCTATCCCTGGATATAGTAAGCACTACTGTACGAACAATGACGAATCAAAAGTCAATGTGGCAAACATTTACTCTAGTTACTTTGTTGCGATCCTAGTCAATCCATCAAAGCGGGCTTATGGCAACAGAACTGAACGCGTCAGAATGTGGAGCCGCGACACAAAGTTGAAAACAATATAAATATTCAGAAATTACGCAATCTCTAAATTTCGAAGGAGAACAAACTTTCCTCCACCCTCCAGCCTACTTCATTCGCTGATGCTCCACCGCAATACGAACAACTGCCGCGGCTTCATCACACCTTATCGCCTCTTGTAGTATGCTTCCACAGGAGGAAGAGTCTCTGCCTCTGGATTGGGTCCGTACTGGGGAACCACTCCCTTTCCATGATATCGCAAGGGACGAAAGTAGTGAGATGAACCAGCTGCGGACCGTTCCCACTGCTTGCACAACTTGCCCTCCTTGGACATTTTGGCGGCCACAGCTTGGGGCAAAAAGTTGTCTTGGTACTGGGCTCCATCGCTTCGCAATTGCCGCTTGATAGGTTCCTTGACCAAATACTTCCATCCACACTTCTTGGCAAAGTAGACAGCATCCATGGCATTCGAAAACTTCAAGGGCGGTTCGGATTGGTAGGGGTCGGCATTCGAGGTCCAACCCATGAGGGAATTCTCCCACTTGGAGGTCGCATCACCGCCATTATCCACAAAGGAAATGCGCCAAATCTTTTCCGGGTGCAAGGGAGATTGCTTCACATTGGCTTGATCCTGACGAATCATGACAATCCTCTCGGATCCATCGGTTCTGTTGTACTTGGCAACTTCGGCCATTGGATCGAGGGCCGCAATTTCCTCTACCTTCTCGGGAAGAGGAGCTGCTGGCAATTGTTCGGGACTTTCCCAGACCAAATGCTTGCCTTTCTTCGTCAATTCTTCGCGACGTTCCTTCACAATGGCAATGGCAGCTTCTGCGTCGTCATCGGCCTCTTTGATCTCCGCGACATCCCTGGTAGAAAATGGTTGCCAACGTCCACCGGCGGATGCGGCGGACAGTGTCGTTGGTCTAGTAGTAGAGTTGTGAGCAATGTAGCGAGCCTTGGAAGCTACCGCACAAAAAGCTGGACGAAGTTTGAACATCTTGTTAAGGATGATTTCAGATGAAGTTGAGAAGAAAGTCAATACAGAGAACACTCTGGCATAGATTGGCCTTTGCCAATTAAGATCTGTAATTCTACAAGTAGACTAGTAGTCTAGAGTTGTAGACTAGTACCTGGTACTTGGCTGCTGTTAGTGTTTTTAAAAGATTGCGCTGTTTCTGTTAATCAAGGTTTTTTTGCTGCATGTGTCTGCTCGTCAACCGCAACTTCATGCGAGTTCGAGCTTTATTTTAGAGGTTTAAAAGATCGTTGTCGTTCAGCTCGACGTTAGATTGTACATAAAAAAAAATTCTCTCAGAGCCTGGCGATTATGACGAATCGACCGTTTGCTTCATTTTTCTTTTCTTTCCTTGCCTTCTTCACTTTCAACCCATAATCCTACACAGATTGACAAACACTTTTTTTACACAAACAAACGTGAAACCACGTCTTGTTGCAAGATGAGTACATCTAGGTCGACCATCCACCACCGCAGTGTCTTGAGTGATGCGAGTAACTCGGTCCCCCCACCATCATCGTCTCGAGCACGTCGCAAATCCTTTTGTGTCTCGGATCGATCCAATAATCAAATAGATGCCACTCCCAGCAAGGCAGATCGACGTGCCTTGTTGGCCGAGTGGCGCAAAGCTCGTGAGATAGCATCCGGTACCTCGACAGAAAAAGTAATAGTAACAGCAACAGCAACAGCAACAACACACCCTTCGGGAATTCCCAGTTCGGCCGAAGCCGCCGACACAAAAAAACGCAGCAGAATCCATGATCATCGTCATGCTCCACCGTTGCCACCCAGTGGATCTTCTAGCAATGACTTTGTTACTGCGATAGATACTGGAGTATCGGCTCGGGAGCGCATTCGTCAACGCCGACGATTGCAAGACGAGAGTCCCCGCATTCCCATGAATCCAGCGAGTAGTAACAATACCAAGAGTTCAATTCAATATTACGATGAGGATGACGACGCAACCACGACAGGAGGATATCGATTGACAGCTCGCTCACCGTTGTTGCGATGCTCTTTGGGAGGAGCTCGGCGTCGTTCCATTTCGACTAGTGCTCGTCGGGGACGAGGAGCCCCTAGTCCTATGTTGAGCATGAGTCAGGAATCTGAAGGTAAGAACATGATGTTGATGCCGCTGGATTTATATGCATTTGATTCTTCAGTTGGTTTATTCCGTGAACTAATAACTCCCTTTCTACGTAAAATGCTCTCTCACCCACTTCAACAGACTCTCAAAACAGTTTGCCTTCCACTTCAGCTCGCAAAGCAGCCACCAATACTAGTCTCGATGACCTCACCGACGATGATGTGGAAACCACGGAAGAAAAAATTTCTCTCCGTTCTCGCGTCAAGGAAATGCAACAGCGTGTTCAGCAATTAGAACGAGAAAAGATTGACCTCTCAATGGCCAAGGCTCCTCTAGAGAATCGCTTCCGTCAGAAGGAGGAAGCATGGAAGAAGGAAGAGGCGCGGTTGTATCAGGAAATCGATGCACTTGCGCAAGCTTCTAAAGAAAGCGACGAACGGTACAGAGACCTTGAAGTCAAGTATGATGCCAAGGACGAAGAATGCAAGCAGCTGCGTCTTGCGGTTCGAAAAGCCTCCAGCTCCGTCCACGCCAATCAGGTCAACGACAATAGTTCCTGGTCTCGACAACTCCAAAATGATCGTGATGTCGCCGAGCTTCGGGATAAGTTGCGTCATGCCGAGGAGGAAATCGAGGCTATTCGTCTGGCTAAGGCATCGGTTGAAAGTGAACTCCACGGAACCAAGATTGAATTGGAAGCCCTCGTGCGCAACTTTGAAGAACTGCAGAGCGACTATGACGAAATCGCTACGTCAACCTCCGAAAATAAGGAAGCAGAAATTAAGCTGGAAACGCTCACAAATACACACATTGCTACATCAGCTCAGCTCAACGCCGTTCAACAAGATCTTGCCGCTACAAAAGCAAGATCTGAGGCCCTTCTTGAAACTAAGGAAGAAGAGCATCGAACCGAAGTGGAGAAGCTCTTGTTCGACATGGATGTTCTCAAAGCACGTGCTGGAAAGGCGGTGGATGACGATGGCATGGAAGCTTCCGATGAAGAAGATGAGGCTGTTCTTCGTGCTAGGATAGAAGAACGCGACCGAAAGATCGCTGAACTCGAAGCACAAGTCTTGGAAGGCGACCAACTTCGCCGCCAGATGCACAATCGCATTCAAGAGCTCCGTGGAAATATTCGTGTCTTTGTACGCACTCGTCCCTTTTTACCAGGTGACAACCAGATTACAGATTCATCCATTGATGTGTCTCCTGATGGCGAATCCCTGACCATTATGGACAAACGAAACGGCTCTCCGCACAACTTCACATTCGATAAGGTGTTTCCACCTTCAGCTGGACAAGAACAAGTCTTTAGTGAGGTCTCTGACTTTGTACAAAGTGCCTTGGATGGTTACAATGTCTGCCTTTTTTCGTACGGTCAAACTGGATCTGGGAAGACGCACACAATGCAAGGCTGTGGAAATGGCGTCATGAGAGGAATCATTCCTCGTGCTGTGGAGCAAATCTTGGACCAAGCTCGTATATCTCGTTCACAGAAGTGGGATTTTAAGATGAGTGCTTCATTTCTCGAAATCTACAATGAAGAGCTCAAAGACTTACTCGTATCCATGAAGCAAGGCAAGGACAAAGCAGATCCTCCGAAGTTATCCATCAAGCGAAGCAGGGAAGGGAAGAGCTACGTTGAAAATCTGGCGGAGATTCCCATTGAAACCGTAAATGCCGGCGAAGGTATGAAACAGCTCGACGCGTTGATGGCAGTTGCCGCTCGCTCTCGTTCAGTTGCCAGTACCAAGATGAATGCACAGAGTTCAAGAAGTCACTCTGTATTCATGCTTCATCTTCGTGGATACAACTCAGAGAATGGCGCATCGGTGGAGGGAACGCTGAATCTTTGTGACCTTGCGGGTAGTGAACGTCTTGATCGCAGTGGTGCTTCCACGGATGCCAAGCGATTGCGAGAGACGCAAGCAATTAATAAGAGCTTGAGTTGTCTGGGAGACGTATTCACCTCACTCGCGCAGCGTAATTCTCATATTCCATATCGCAACTCCAAGCTCACTTACCTGTTGCAAGATTGTTTGAGTGGGGATGGTAAAGCAATGATGTTTGTTAACTTGAGTCCCACCACAGCAAGTAGTGGAGAGAGTTTGTGTTCGCTTCGATTTGCCACTCGGGTCAACTCTGTCGAGCTTGGTAAAGCGAAAAAGAATATTCAATACAGCGGCAAGCAAGGATAGAAAATCATACTCCTTCATGGAGGAATTATGTGGGGAAGAAAGACTAACAGCAAAAGATTAAAAAGGAAGCAAAAGACTTTAAACAGAATTAGATTTAAAAATCATATTCATCCCGATAAAAAGTATGTCAAACACATGGACATCCAGTATCGACGAGATGACATGATACACAAACCTATTTTTCCCTCAGACTGAGGCGCCAGACGTAAAGCCTTGTTGAAAATAGTAGTCGATGCCCATTTCACTCGTTTTCGTCTGCAGATGTTATCTGCAGTAGTCATTGAGTATTTAACATCTTTTCTGTTTCTTTTTGCTGCTCCGGTTTCCACGCCGATGCACCGTTTGGCACGGAACAGATCAACCGCCAAACAAAAATAATAATCAGAGCCAGCCGAAGGGAGCGTGAGACAAGGAGACCCGAATCCGACGTCACCGGAATGACCCGAAATGCCCCATCCCGTCTCCCACTCAGAAACAGGAACACATCGGGAGAAATTGGATACGACTATTCCCACTTCGGGGAA